>Ga0184627_10000003_pt1 | contig 164198 bp, 165 predicted proteins | sample PLM3_127_b1_FD_133150 | JGI IMG/M metagenome (GOLD analysis project Ga0184627, IMG submission 133150) | Groundwater sediment microbial communities from an aquifer in East River, Colorado, USA - PLM3_127_b1 | ecosystem: Environmental > Terrestrial > Soil > Riparian zone | place: USA: East... | reverse complement strand
GTGGCAGCAAGTGACCTTTTGTGAGTTTGACAATCGACCCAGGTCGAGAAAAGTGATTTTGCAAATCATGGGTGAATGAAAATGAAAGTTAAGTCTATACAACGAATCGGCAACAGTATTAAAATAATTGACCAAACTCTGCTTCCGGCAAAACTGAAATATATCAAACTTGATAATTACAAGAAGATAATAACGGCCATCAAGAAAATGCAGGTGCGAGGAGCGCCGGCTATAGGAATTGCCGCCGCCTATGGGCTGGCCATCGCCGCAACGAAAGCTAAAAAGTACGATAGTAGTTTCATTTATAAAGTAGCAGATGAACTTAAGAATTCTCGTCCCACTGCAGTAAATCTTTTTTGGGCGGTTGATAGGGTTGTTGCCAAATTCAAAAAGGAATCGGCGAGTTCTATCAAAAAAGCCATCGAAATCCTTTGGGACGAAGCTGAACGCATTCACGAACAAGACCGGCAAATGTGCCTGCAAATTGGGGAAAACGGCGCCGAGCTAATCAAAGACGGCGATACAATTCTCACCCATTGTAACACCGGTGCTCTAGCCACTGGAGGAATTGGTACGGCACTTGGTGTCATCTACTCATGCCGTGACCAAGGGAAGAAAATCCACGTCTACGCCGACGAAACCAGGCCCGTGCTGCAGGGGGCCCGCCTTACGGCTTGGGAACTCAAGCAGGAAGGAATTCCAGTTACCTTAATCTGCGACAGCGCCGCCGGTACTCTATTTCATCAGAAAAAAATTCAACACGTCATTGTTGGAGCTGACAGAATAACTGTCAATGGAGACGTAGCTAACAAGATTGGCACATATCCATTAGCAGTTTTAGCGCATAGACATGGTGTGCCATTTTACGTGGCTGCGCCAACTTCGACCTTTGATTCCAAAATAAAGTCCGGCAGCGATATATTGATAGAAGAGAGGTCAACCCATGAAGTTACAAATGGATTTGGAACTGCCACTGCTCCTAAAGGAATCAAAGTCTATTCACCGGCCTTTGACATAACTCCAAGAGAGTTAATAACTTACTATATAACCAATAAAGGCGTATCGCCCGGCGGCAGGGCAAAGCAATGATTGTCCGCGACTTCTAACTTCTTGCTGTCAGCTTTTTTTAACTTCCCAAACCATTTTCTCAATAGCAAACTTTCTATCCTTTTTGGATGTTTATTTAAAATGTGGAGCAGGCTTGAAAAAAAGTAGAACCAAAAGAAAACGTCCAGCCGGCAAAACTGTTAATTATGACCTGTTTACGGGCGGATCGAAAAGAGGGAGTGCTTTCGATGGTTCCGCAGCCAGAAAACTGGTTGGGGAACCGATAAAATCCAAATCACAATTGCCGACTATCAATGAATTACAACATTTATTCAATCGGCTAAACCATTTCTATTTCGAAGGCAAATTGGAAAAAGCTCAAATCGAATACTCCAATCGCATGACCTGTGCCGGTTCCTATTTTCCCGACGAAAGATTGATAAAGATCAGCCGCAAATATCATGAGATTTTTCCAGGCGAAATAGAAGACACGCTTAAACATGAGATGATTCACATCAGGCATTTCTACCACGACAGTTCATTCAAAGCCGAAGCCAAAAGGATTGGCGCATCACTAAAGGCCAAGACCCATCCACTTCTGCTGCGCCCTCCCAAATTCCTTTACGTTTGTCCCGGATGCGGATTAGAATATCCGCGCCAGAAAAGAATGCACAAATACTCCTGCGGTGATTGCTCGGCCAATAAAAACTATGACGAGCGATTCCGCCTAAAACTGGTCAGACCCTCAAAATCCGCAAGTAAACACTCTTGACTTAACTGCCCGTTCGGGATATTCTGAAGTATCACGGTTTTCAGATAGATTTAATCTTTTCTAATAAAGTGAACGGGGAGGTTCAGGGATGAACACTAAAGCCTTTGTTGCCGAGTTTGTCGGCACATTCACACTTGTTTTTGTGGGCGTAGGGTCTATTGCAGCTGATTACATAACAGGCGGCGCCGCCGGTCTTACCGGAGTTGCTCTGGCGCACGGATTAGCCATCGCAACCATGGTGGCCGCAATCGGGGCTATCAGCGGCGGACATTTGAATCCGGCGGTCACAATTGGCTTTCTAACGGTCGGCAAAATTAAAGCAAACAACGCGATTGGATACATTGTATCACAATGTCTGGCGGCGATTGTCGCGGTAGCATTATTAAAATTGTGTTTGCCAAAAGAGGTTCTTTGGGATGTTAACTTTGGCACACCTTCAGTTAGCGATGCGCCCGAAATAACAACCACTATGGCTCTGGTTACTGAAATCATACTGACATTCATTCTAATGTTCGTGATTTATGGCTCCGCCGTAGACCGCCGTGCCCCCAAAATGGGCGGTTTGTTTATCGGATTGGCGGTGACTCTGGACATAATGATGGGCGGCCCAATTTCGGGTGCGGCCATGAATCCGGCCAGGCATCTCGGTCCGGCTTTGTTGGGCGGTGGCATGCAAGATACCTGGATTTATTGGCTCGGGCCGGTTTTAGGGGCAGTTTTGGCCGCCTTGTTGTACAAGCACGTGCTTGAAGAAAAGGCTTGAAGGCAATAATGCGACAGATCAACCACAGATGAAACATTATAGGGGCTCTTGACTTTTATAGTCAACTGATTATAATACCGGACTTTGTGAGATAGATATGAACGAGAACAGAATGAATACATATATACCCAAGGTTGACCCCAATGTTCGCAAATGGCACCTGATTGATCTGAAAGGCGCTCCACTGGGTCGTTCAGCGGTTAAAGTCGCCGACATTCTCCGCGGCAAAGACAAACCGATTTTCACGCCTCATTTGGATATGGGCGATAATGTGGTGGCCATCAATGCCAAACAATTGAAAGTGTCTGTAAAAAAGAAAGACCAATATAACTACTACTGGTATTCCGGTTATCCCGGCGGACTTAAAATCACCAGTTTACGCACGAAACTTCAGAATAAACCGGTCGCCGTTTTTTATCACGCAGTGTGGGGCATGCTTCCCAAAGGACGGCTGGGCCGGAAAATGATTAAAAAGCTTCACATTTATGCCGGAACTGATCATCCGCACGCTGCCCAAAAACCTGAATCCCTGACATTGAAAAAATAGGTATAAAGAAAATTGGAACAGTCAATATTTGCAGCTACCGGCCGACGCAAAGAATCCACCGCCCGGGTCAGAATTAAACCCGGCAAAGGTAACTTTACGATTAATGACCGCATTGCCGCACAGTATTTGATGCGTGAAACACTCATGCAAAAAGCGCAGGAACCAATGGCGTCTACTGATACTTTGGGCCAACTTGATATTATCTGCAAAACTGGTGGTGGCGGCTTGACCGGTCAGGCCGGCGCTATCAGCCTGGCAATAGCGCGGGCGTTGGTACTTATGAATCCGGACTTGCACGCCAAGTTGAGAAAAGGCGGCTTTTTGACACGTGATCCTCGTTCCGTAGAACGGAAAAAATACGGCCGCCCCAAGGCGCGGAAAAGATTCCAGTATTCGAAACGTTAATTTTAGTTTTGTAAACAGTGCTTTTGAAATAAGCAGCTCCAATCGACTCGATTGAGGGTCCCAAATCACGGGTTTCAAACGGGGATGACGTTGGGGTCAAGATTAACCCTAAATTCAGGAACTATATGATTTCACCCAAAATTAAGGATTTTCTCGAGGCCGGGGTGCATTTTGGTCACCAGACCCGCCGTTGGAATCCCAAGATGAAGCCGTTCATTTTTGCCTCCCGCAACGGCATCTACATCATTGACCTTTCCAAGACGCTTAAGTCTCTTGAAGCTGCACAAAACAAAGTGCGCGAAGTGGTCAGCCGCGGCCGTTCCATTCTCTTCGTGGGAACAAAAAAGCAGGCACAGACTGTTATTGAGGAAGAAGCCAAACGCTGTAACGGGTTCTTCGTGACCGAGCGCTGGCTGGGCGGCATGTTGACCAATTTCGATACCATCAAACAGTCGATTAAAAAGCTTAAGAATATCGAAAGAATGAAGGAAGACGGCTCCTACGAGCAGTTCACGAAGAAGGAAAGAGCCGCATTCGATAAAGAAGCCGACCGTCTACAGAAAGTTCTCGGCGGCATTAAAGAAATGAGTGTACTGCCGGGGCTGGTCATCGTAGTTGATGCTAAAAAAGAAGACATTGCCGTGGCCGAAGCGGCAAAATTGGGAATTCCGATTATCGGGATTTTGGATACCAATGCGGATCCGGACAAGATTGATTTTCCCATTGCCGCCAACGACGACGCCATTAAGTCAATAAGAATTCTCATTCGTGAATTGGTTGATGCTGCGGTGGAAGCTCGTTCGGGGTTGACGCAGCAAATGATAGAATCGAAAGTCGATCAAGACCGCGGCAAACCCCGAGCGGTTTACACATCAACTGATGAGGAAGGAATTGCCGAAGGCACTGGAGCATCAGAATAAAGAGGGTAGAACAGCTAAATATTACAGGAATTTAAAACGATGGAAATAAATGCAAGTTTGGTTAAAGAACTACGGGAACGCACCGGCGCGGGCATGATGGACTGCAAAAAAGCGCTGGCCGAGGCCAGCGGCAATATGGATCGGGCCATAACCGTTTTGAGAGAAAAGGGTATTGCTAAAGCAGTGTCCAAAGAAGGCCGAAAAACTGCCGAAGGAGTTATCGCCTCGTATGTCCACGCCGGAGACAAGCTGGGCGTGATGGTCGAGATTAATTGCGAGACTGATTTCGTGGCCAGAACCGACCGGTTTAAAACTTTTGTCCGCGATGTGGCCATGCACATTGCAGCCACCAATCCCTTGTGTGTCTCCAGGGACCAGATGAGTCCGGAACTGCTTGAAACGGAGAAGGAAATTTTTAAGCAGCAGGCCGCCAAAGAAGGGAAACCTGAAAAAGTTCGGAATAAAATTGTTGAAGGCCGTGTGGAAAAGTTTTATGCTGAAACCGTTCTTTTGGAACAGCCCTTTGTAAAAGACAATGACAAGACCGTTGATGAACTGGTCAAAGAGATGATTGCGGCGCTGGGAGAAAACGTTCAGATAAAAAGATTCGCCCGTTTCAGGCTGGGTGAATAATATGTCCGGTGAGAGCGGCCCAATATATAAAAGAATTCTACTGAAACTTTCGGGTGAAGCTCTTATGGGGACCAGTTCTTTTGGACTTGACCCTGTGGCCATTCATCGCATCTGCGAACAAATCAGCGAAATCAAAAAACTCGATATCGAAATCGGCCTGGTGGTCGGCGGCGGTAATATCTGCCGCGGCCAGGAACTGGTAAAGCGCGGCATGGACCGTGTCACCGCCGACAATATGGGGATGCTCGGCACAGTTATAAACTCGCTGGCCTTGATGGACGCTTTAGAACAAATGGGGGTTTATACTCGCGTCATGTCGGCCGTCAAAATCGAAGCTTTCGCTGAACCTTATATCCGGCGCCGCGCCGTGCGACATATGGAAAAGGGAAGACTCGTAATTCTGGCTGCCGGTACCGGCAATCCTTATTTCAGCACTGATACTGCCGCATCACTTCGCGCTATGGAAATCGGCGCTGAAGTGTTTATTAAAGCGACCAACGTTGACGGTGTTTATTCGGCCGACCCCAAAAAAGTTAAAGATGCCAAGTTTTACCCAAACTTGACTTATATGGATGTTTTGGTCAAGGGATTGAAAGTAATCGATTCGACGGCTATTTCACTTTTGAAAGACAATGAAATCCCGGTGCGGGTTATTGATTTGAATGTGCCGGGAAATTTGAAACGCGTTGTTTTAGGGGAAAAAGTCGGAACTTTGATTTCGTAAATAGTTCTATTGTCAGGCAGTCAGGAGGATGCCATGTTAGAGTCATTAAAAAAGGATCTTAAAGAGAGAATGCACAAAAGCGTGGAAACGATTGGGAAAGAGTTTCGCGCCGTGCGTACCGGTAAAGCCAACGCACATCTTTTAGACACTGTAAAAGTTCAGGCCTATGGCACTTCGATGCCCATAAATCAAGTCGCCACGGTCAATGCTCCCGAACCGCGACTTTTGGTTCTTCAGGCATTTGATAAAACCGTTGTTGGCGAAATTGTGAAAGCCATACAGTCGGCGGATCTGGGGCTGAACCCTATTCCCGACGGTGCTCTGATTCGCGTACCGATTCCCGCTTTAAACGAAGACCGCCGCAAGGAATTAGTGCGGCATTGCCACAAAGTGGCCGAAGACGGCCGGGTGGCTATTCGTAATATTCGCCGCGAAGCCAACGATGCTCTCAAGAAACTTCAAAAAGACAAAAAGATTTCAGAGGACGAAGAGCGCAAGTCTCACGATGAGGTTCAAAAAATCACCGACGAGCATATCAAGCAAATCGACGACCAATTGAAGCAAAAAGAGAAAGAAGTGATGGAGGTTTAGAGTTTGTGAGTGTACCGAAATTCAGAATTGTCTTCTTCATTTCAGCGCTTTTCATCAGTAGTGGCTCCTATTCTTATGGTAAAAATTACGAAAACAAAAAATACGTTTGTACGATTGATTCACTTCCACTGCCTCTGGCGATAATTCCGATCAATCATAAATTCTATGATTTTTGCGATACGCTGTCAGTGTTGCTTTGGAGTGACACCGGTTATACTGAGCTTATAAAGCCCAGCCACTTAAGGAATTTACTCGCACAAGACACTAATTTACTAGCCGCTTTAGTAGAAATTGCGGAGCACAAATATAGTAAGGAAGAAAGAAAAGGTGTTCCATCCATCTATTCAATAATAGATACAATGACTTGCACAAAGCTGATCGCGGCTCTTGGTAACCCCCGACTGCTTTTGTTTCCCTTGGGATTGGGTACTAGTTCGCTAGGTGTCGCAACAAATGGCATGATTAATGTTAGACTATACGACCTAAAGTCGGGAGATTTGGTTTATGAAAAGGACCAACAGCTTCTTGTCGAACAGGGTGGGGAAGAGGGTGCAAAGTCACTAATTTTGGGTTTGCTGGGATTCGCAAGAGAACATTACGACAAATACTTTTTTAAGAAGTTCAAAGAATCAAAGTAACTTCTTATTCTATCTCCCTATCACCCCTGATAACTCCCCGTTATATACGTCTTCAAATACCGGTTCTCCACTTCCACCTCATCAATATGTGCTTTTACGACGTCACCGACAGAAATCAGCCCGATTAAGCTGTCTTCCTCGACAATCGGAATGTGCCGGATGCGGTTTTGGGTCATGACGCCGCCGATATATTGAATATCATCATCAGGCACTCCAATCACCACTTCGGTAGTCATCAAGTCGCCGACTTTAAGTTTCTTAAAACCGACTTTGTCTTGGTGAACGGCGCGGAAAATATCGCGGTCGCTGACAATTCCTTCAAGTTCTCCCGATTCGCCTATTACCGGTAAGCAGCTGATTTGATTGGAAATCAGTAAATCCATGGCTTCGGGGATTCCCATCGACGATTTGGCCGTAATAACTCCCCGCTTTTTGTTTTTTAGTAAATCCTTTACTAACATAACGCCTCCTTTGTTTTTTTCCTCAAGGAGGGTTTCGATAAATCAAATGAGGTTCAAAGTGCTGCCGGCTCAAACTTAGGTATGAAACCCCTCTTGTGAAATTGTATAAACAATATGTATTATTCTCTCAAAATGATAAAGAGGATTTTTCTGATGGCCGGTATGGCGGTTTTATCAGCATTTTCAGGGTTTTTTCACGAGACTAGTGCCGATGAGACCGACCCGGTGTTGAAATTCTATGTCAGCCAGGCCGACAGCGCCTTTGTCAGAACCAGTCTAAGAAACCGTCCCGTGAATTACAGTTTTCTCGCCTTTACTTATTTCAAGAGCATCGGCAAGAAGGGAGTGGTCACCAGGCTTGACTCCACCGTTACCAGATACTTTTGCAGCGGTGCGACACTTGACTCGACCCAGACATTGGTGGAACCAAAAGGAAAGATACCAAAACTAACTTTTACTTTTTCGAATGTATTTACGGAAGACTATGGCCATAACTTTTTCCCTAATGATATCGGAAATCAAGATTTGGCCATTGGTTTTGACAGTTATTCCGAACCGGATACTCTTCCGTCCGGCATTGCCGTGGTAGATAGAGAAGACTATGTGTTGCGCCGTTTGTATCTTTATTATCCGAACCCGGAGGGGTACAAGAGACTTACCAGATCTTTCCGGCTGGCGGAGTTTGGCGGATATGTTTTCCCTGATTCAATCTGGGAAGTGGGCGCCAAACAGGGTATCTTTTCGACCGAGTTTTATCGACTTGAAACCGGAATTGAACAGATTCAGCTTTTGCGCTAAAGCGTTTGAAAAGCTATGTTCAGTGAATTGAATTATGACTTCAAATAAAGAAAAACTTAAGGAACAGATTCTGGAAAAGCCAGAACGCATCCCTACTCATGTCGCTATCATCATGGATGGAAACGGCCGCTGGGCCGCGTTACGAAACAGACCCCGCACTTTTGGCCACAAAAAGGGAGTGGATGCAGTTAAAGAAGTCGTTCGTGCTGCCGGAGAGATAGGCGTCAAATATCTGACTCTTTACACTTTTTCCAGCGAAAACTGGCGGCGCCCGAAAACGGAAGTCGCGGCACTCATGCAATTGCTGACACAGACTACCGAAAATGCCTTGAACGAACTTCTGGAGAACGATGTCAAGCTGATCACTATCGGTCGAATCGACGGCCTTCCCCAAAACCGCTATGCTGTGATACAAAAAGCGGTCGAGAAGACCCGTAATAATAAAGGACTGGTGCTGAATTTGGCTCTTAATTACGGCGGCAGGACAGAGATTCTCGATGCCGTCAAAGCGATTGCCAATTCCGCCCGGGCAGGTATTGTCGACCCCAAAGATGTCACCGAAGAACTTTTTTCTGGGTTTTTGTACACCGCCGATTTACCTGATCCTGATTTATTAATTAGAACTTCCGGCGAACAGCGTATTTCCAATTTCCTGCTCTGGCAAACCAGCTACACCGAGCTTTTTATAACCGACACGCTTTGGCCTGATTTCAAAAGAGAACAATTGTTCGAAGCTATACTGGATTATCAGAAACGTGAACGCCGTTTTGGAAAAGTCTCTGCCCGCAAAACCGGATGAACAATAATATCCTCGCCCGAATAATTGTCGCCATCATCTTTATTCCTACCATTCTGTGGATCTCCTATCAAGGCGGCTGGTGGCTGTTCGGGATGATTCTGCTATTTACTGTTATTGCGATCACAGAATTTCTTGTAAACGAAGGTCACCGTCCAAACGGGATTATTTTTTGGTTAACATTCGTTACTGTCTTATTGTTATTTGCCGATGGCACTGTCAATTTTATGGGGTCATTGTCAGTTGTCCCATTGACTGCAGTTTTCTTTTTGATTAGCGGCATGATTTTAACTCGCGGCCAGGAAGAGCCGTCAATTCTATTTTCCAAACACAGCCGGCTTCTATGGGGTGTTGTCTACATCGGCCTCTTATATCCAATTGTGTTTCTGGTTGGTTCGGGTATTGGCCCATATCATGGTGGAGATTTGCTTTTGTTTCTATTAGGAATCATTTGGGTTGGTGATACGGCGGCGATGGAAACTGGGAAAAGATGGGGGAAGAGGAAGCTGTCACCCTCAATTTCACCAAACAAAACCATAGAAGGCTTCGTTAGCGGAAAATTAGGGGCCGCATTAGTCGGTCTGCTGATGTATTTTTGGAAATTTCAAAACGTTCCTTTGCCTCATCTGCTCTTAATTGCGATCGGCTGTTCTCTGTTCGGGCAATTGGGGGATTTGGTGGAATCGATGTGGAAACGCTCGCTTAATATCAAAGATTCATCTTCGGTAATCCCCGGTCATGGGGGAATATTGGACAGATTTGATTCGCTTCTTTTCGCGGCGCCATTTATGTACGCCTATTTCAGGTTAGTTTTGTCGTGAAGTTTCTGGATTATGTTTTTGCGGCCCGACCGATGCTGCTTTTGCCGGTCTGGTCAATTTATCTGGCGGCGCTGCATTACCATCATGAATTGACCGGCAAGCAGTTTTCATGGGGGAATCTCGCAGTTGTGGCCGGGCTGTCACTTCTTGTTGCCGGAGCCTATTTCATTAATCAGATTTATGATAAAGCCACTGATCGAGGCAATCGGAAAGTGTTATTCTTGCAGAACGGATTGGTGAACGAAAAGACATTGATGAAACTTTTCATTCTTTGTTCCATTATACCGGTGGCCGTAGCGGTGCTTTATTCCAAAGCTCTATTCTTCATTTTCCTGCAGCTGTTCGGCCTGGGATTCATCTACTCGGCGCCTCCGTTTCGTTTAAAAGACCGTCCAATTTCCGGCTTGGTGGTTAACTCTTATGTCTTTGGATTTCTCATAACGGTTTCAATCATGCCCGAGATTACTCAACATAACGCCGGACTTTTGGGCTGGGACAACCCGTTTTATTTTTTCCTTTCAGTAATGGGAGTGCATATTCTGACTACATTACCCGATGCAGCGGGAGACAGGGAATCAGGGAAAAAGACGATTGGAGTTATTTTTCCCAAAAAGATTGCTGTACTTCTGTCTTTCTTTGCTTTTACCGGGGCTTCACTTGTTGCTTACAACTCCGGATTCACAATCCTGGCAGTTATTGCCGGCGTTTCTGCAGTGGTTACACTTGGCGTGCTAATAATCTCAAATGATAGTTTGGTACTTTTGGCTGCCAAACTGCCCATTTTGCTTCTGACGCTCTTAGCCGGATATTTCTATCCTTTCTATATATTGTTTGTTGTTGCCTTGATTTTAGCCACCCGGACATATTACCAGAGGAGGTTTAACATTACTTATCCGAAACTGGCATGACGCATTTACAATTCGGGCTCTGTTTATTATTAATAATTGTGTTAGGCTGTACCAAATCATATCCTCGCTACGGCAGCGTCGAAGAAAGACCTTCCGGCCAAAGCAAATCAGTTCAATCCAACCATTCGGTCAATTCCTCGATTAAATTTGGTAGAATTCTGCAGGAATACCTGGGAAAGCCCTACGCCGGCCGCTCGCGTTTTGACCCCGGTCTGGATTGTTCGTTATTTACTGGCGAAGTATTTAAGAAATTTGCCAAAATCCAGCTCCCCAGGACTTCGGAAGACCAATTCAAAGCCGGAGGTCCCGTAAATTCCGGCGAGTTGGCGTTTGGCGACCTGGTATTCTTCAGGACCGATGGCAACAGAATTTCACATGTAGGCGTTTATATCGGTCATGACGAGTTTATCCACGCTTCGACTTCCAACGGCGTAATAATATCAAAAATGGGTGAGAAGTATTGGGCGAAACGGTTTATGGGCGCCCGACGAGTCCTCGAATAGCACTTTTGCAACCGGTCTTTGTTTAATAAATACAATGACCAAAATTCCGGAAAAACTTCAAACCAAGCTGGACACTTTACCTGCGTCCCCGGGCGTTTACATGTTCAAGGACGCTGCCGGAGAGATTATCTACATTGGCAAAGCTAACCGACTCTCTCATCGCGTGCGAAGTTACTTTGGTTCGAGAATTGACACTCACTCCAAAGATGGCCGGATGGTCGCTCGCGCCGCCGATTTGGAACTGCTGGTCACCGATTCCGATGTCGAGGCGTTGATTCTTGAAGCGAATCTGGTCAAAGAGCACAAGCCGCGTTACAACGTAAATCTCAAAGACGACAAGCATTATCCCTATATCAAAGTTACCACTGATGAAGCGTTTCCACGCATTTTGGTCGTCCGCAAAGTAGAAAAAGACAAAGGGCAATATTTCGGACCGTATACATCGAGCAAAGGAATGCGCCGAACTATTGAGTTTTTATCCCGATTGTTTCGAATCCGCACCTGCAATTTGATGATTCCCCCGCCCAAAGGGCGCACATACAAAGTCTGTCTGGACTACCACATCAAAAGATGTGATGGCCCCTGTGAAGGCCTGCAATCGATGGAAGATTATCGAACCAATATCGACAGTGTGGTCATGATTTTGTCCGGGAAATCAAAAGCAGTTATTGAAAAGCTACAGACAAAGATGAACGAAGCCTCCGGCAATATGGATTATGAATTGGCAGCACGTATTCGCGACCAAATTGAAGCTATCGAATCAGTAATGGTTAAGCAGAAAGTCGATATTGGTGAACACATCGACCGTGACATTGTGGCGTTAGCCCGTGAGGGAAAGTTGGCTGTGGCAGTGGTGATGCAGCTTCGTGAAGGCATCCTGATTGGACGGCAGGATTTTCAACTCTCGGCAGAAAAGGAAGATACCGATGATACAATAGTCGAAACTTTCATCACGCAGTATTACAATCATCAACCCAATCTCCCGGAAGAAATCTTTTTGCCGATCGAACTTGCCGATGAAAAAGTGGTGGCTGACTGGCTTAGACAACTTAAGGGTTCTGCTATCAAAGTGATTACCCCTAAAAAGGGGGAGAATGTCAGATTGGTGGAATTGGCAGCGAAAAACGCCCGACTATTATTGGATGATTTGCTTATTCAGAAGCGCCATCAGACTGAACGCACCAGTAAAATGGTGACGAGTTTGAAAGATGATCTGAAACTTCCCAAATCGCCCCGTACAATCGTCTGCTTTGATATTTCCAATACCGGCCAGACTGATGCAGTAGGCTCCTGCGTCTATTTTGAAAATGCCAGACCCAAAAAGAGCGAGTACCGGCATTTCAAAATCAAAGGCGTGAAAGGACAGGATGATTTCAAAATGATGCGAGAGATTATCGGCCGATATTTCTATCGGCTTAAAAATGAGTCGGTAACTCCACCAGACTTGGTTGTTGTTGACGGCGGCAAAGGGCAGCTATCCTCTGCATTGGCCGAGTTGAGGTATTTAGATTTCGAAGAGCAGCCTGTCATTGGATTAGCCAAAAGATTGGAAGAAGTTTTTGTGCCCGGTGCATCTGATTCATTGACTATCAGTAAGAGTTCGCCGTCGCTAATGCTCTTGAAACAAATCAGAGATGAAGCCCACCGTTTTGCCATAACCTATAATCGCAAAGTTCGAAGCAAACGCACGATAAAATCCGAATTGGACAACATCCCCGGCATCGGCCCCGCCAAATCCCGGGCGCTTTTGAAAAAATTCGGTTCAGTAAGCCGTATCAAAGCGGCCTCGGCGGAAGAATTGGCAGAAGTGCAGGGTGTGAATATGAAATTGGCCAATAGTATTTTGAGTGGGTTGAGTAAGTAATTCGGTCGCCCACAGTTTGAAGTGGATAAGGTCGTAATAAGGGAGGTAATATGATGACTACTTTTGACTGGGTCGTTCTTTCTGTATTGTTAGTTCTTGTCGTTATTGCCATTTTAAAAGACAATTCACTTCTAAGAACAGTCGTTATGGTCATTTTGTTATTGGCACTTGTCGAGAGAGAATTTAGCATTGGTGTTTGGGCTAGGCATATTTCTTGGGAAAAAGGGCAAGAGTGGACGGAGCAATTTAGAGACGGTATAATGGCTATTCTGGATTACTGTAAATCCACAAGAATCTACCTATTTTCCATTTATGTTCTTTTACTTTTGCTTTGCATCCGCGGCTTCCAACGCCCAAAGCTGAATGTAGAATCTCAAGCAAAGTCATCCTGAGCCTGTCGAAGGATCACTTTGCTTTTTGCGCGATTAATTAATAGTTGATTCCCATTCATTCATTTACTAACTATCTCCTTATGCCCGACCAACCCCGGACTTTTACTGTCTCCACTCTTACCAAAATGATCAAGACCGCCCTCGAAGAATCATTTTTCGATGTTTGGGTAGAAGGAGAAATTTCAAACTACCACCACCATTCTTCCGGACACCGCTATTTCAGTCTCAAAGATGACAAAGCCATTCTGCGCTGCGCCATGTGGCGGCCGCAAGGGGAGACTCTCAAGTTTACACCTCAAGACGGGCAACTCGTTTTGGTCAGAGGAAACATATCGGTCTATGAAAAAAGAGGGGACTATCAACTAATCTGCCAACAGTTGGTCCCTGTCGGAATCGGTCCATTGGAATTGGCCTATCGTCAACTATTTGAAAAATTATCCGCCGAAGGACTTTTCGACCCCGAACACAAACAGCCGCTTCCGGAGTTTGCTTCGAGAATTGGCATAGTTACATCACCAACCGGTGCCGCTATTCGTGACATTATCCAGATTTCCCGTCGAAGAAATCCGGCCATTGAGTTGGTCATATGTCCTGCCGTAGTTCAAGGAAAAGGGGCGGAGGATTCCATAGCAGCCGGGATTGAATACTTCAATCAGATGAACAACGTAGATATCATCATCACCGGCCGTGGCGGCGGTTCTTTGGAAGATCTTTGGGCCTTCAACACCGAAAAAGTCGTGCGGGCAATATTGGCTTCCAGAATTCCGATTATTTCTGCAGTCGGTCACGAAATAGATGTAACCCTGTCGGATTTGGTCGCGGACATGCGCGCTCCGACCCCATCCGCAGCGGCAGAACTGGCCGTTTGGTCAAAAGAGGATTTCTTGGCCCAAGTCTATCACCATATAGTGAGGCAAGCATCGCTTCTTGAAAAACAAGCCCGTTTGGCCAAAGAGGCTTTGCTGGCCCTTTTGGCAAGACCTGTGCTTATTCGACCCCTGGAATTGATTTATGAACGACAACAGGCCGTAGACAGCTTTCTTCGGCTACTAAACAACGCTGGGAAAAACATTTTCGATAAATACAAAAACCGCCTATCTTTGAACCTGTCCCGGCTGGAGACTTTGTCTCCGCTGGGTGTGTTAGCCAGAGGGTACTCGGTCAGTCGCTTATTACCCTCAAGGAAATTGATTAAATCCGTTTCGGCAGTTAGACCGGGAAATAAAATAGAGACATCATTTCAGGACGGCAGCGCTATATCAACAGTCGAAGAAATAAAAAAGGGAAAGCGTCGTGGCGGCAAAAAAGCAGTATAAAGATTTTGAGAGCGCTCTCAAGCGCCTCGAAGAAATTACAGAATTAATGGAGTCCGGTGATGTTTCACTGGAAGCCTCAATTGACCTCTATACCGAAGGATTGGATATCGCTAAATACTGCAACAAAAAGCTGACCGAGGCGGAAAAGAAAATCAAGATTATCAAGGAAAAAGGGGGAATGTTAGTGGAACAGGAGTTCGAAGATTCAGAGGCCAAGAATGAAGCAAACTGAAGCTGTCGATATTCAGCAGTATTTGGCTGAAAAGAGGCAGTTGGTTGATAAGCTTTTAGATGAATTCATCCCGCCATCAACTTTAACACCGCAGTTACTTCATCAAGCCATGCGTTATTCCGTGATGGCCGGCGGCAAACGAATCCGCCCAATTTTGGCCTTAGCCGCATTCGAATACTGTAACGGCGAACAAACTCCACCCGACCGTTCCATAGAGTTCGCCATGGCCGGATTAGAAATGATTCATACATATTCTCTTATCCATGACGACTTGCCGTGCATGGATGATGACGAACTCCGTCGCGGCCAACCGACCTGCCACAAGAAATTCGGCGAAGCCACAGCTGTTCTGGCCGGCGATGCGCTTCACGACATTGCCTTTGGCCTTATGGCCAAAACCGGTTCGACTGAAGTAGTTACGGAACTGGCCAATGCCATCGGAACATTTGGTATGATTGGCGGGCAGATTGCAGATGTCGAAGCCGAGGGACGCGACATTTCTAAAGAAGAAATTACCAGAATTCACAGTTGCAAGACCGGAAGTCTGATTCGCAGTTCCCTTCGAATCGGGGCGATTTTGGCCGGCACCGACAACCAAACTCTGTCTTCACTGTCAAAGTATGGCGAGAAAATTGGATTGGCATTTCAGATTATTGATGACATTCTTGACATCGAAGGCTCCCAGGAGCTTTTGGGGAAGAAAATCGGCTCCGATTGTCTGAAAAAGAAGGCCACTTATCCAGGCGTGGTAGGCTTGAAAGTAGCCCGCGAAGACGCCGACCGGCTTATAGACAAGGCTATAAATAATCTGAATTCTTTTGGTGACAACATGCTGGTACATATTGCACTTTATATCGGCCGCCGAGAAAAATGAGCACAACCAACGAAGGACACATGAAATATCTTTCTAAAATAGATTCTCCCGCCGATATCAAAAAACTCTCAACTGACCAATTAATTGAGCTGGCTACAGAGATACGTCAGGAGCTTCTTTCGGCCATCAGCGAAACTGGCGGACATCTGGCCTCCAATCTCGGTTCAGTCGAATTGACTCTGGCTTTGCATTATGTCTACGATGCTCCTAGAGATAAAATCATCTGGGATGTCAGCCATCAGACTTACCCACACAAACTGGTAACCGGCCGCCGCGATAGAATCAGAACTTTGCGGCAATACAACGGCTTGGCCGGATATGCCCGTCAAGCGGAATCGGAATACGACCCCTACGGCGCGGCGCACGCCTCAACTTCAATTTCGGCAGCGCTGGGCTTTGTGGTGGCTCGCGATCAGTCCAAGCAGGACCACCACGTTATTGCCGTTATTGGCGATGGCGCCATGACCGGCGGCTTGGCCTTTGAAGGTTTAAACAATGCCGGCAGTCTCAAAAAGAATATACTGGTCATATTAAACGATAACACCTGGTCCATTTCCAAAAATGTCGGCGCCATATCGAAATATCTGACCAGCATTATGGCTGATGAACGATTCAACAAGCTTCGCAATGAAATCTGGGAGCTGACCGGCAAATTTAAACGCCGCGATAGAATCCGCAAAACGATTTCTGATATCGAAGATTCAGTTAAGGGCTTTTTGGTTCCGGGCATGCTTTTCCAGAAACTTGGATTCAATTATTTTGGTCCGATTGACGGCCACGACCTGCCCACCTTAATCAAAACATTACAGCATTTGAAACATCTCGGCGGACCCGTGATGCTGCATATCGGCACAGTTAAAGGGAAAGGATTCGCTCCTGCCGAAGCCGATGCTCTTTCATTTCACGGAGTCGCACAATTTGATAAGATAACCGGCAAATCATCCGCCAAGTCCAGCGCTAACCCGGCTTTCACCAAAGTTTTTGGCAAAACGATGGTCGAGCTCGGACACAAAAATGAAAAGGTAATTGCCATTACGGCCGCCATGCCCACTGGTACCGGTTTGGTTGAATTTGCCAAAGAATTTCCGGAAAGGTTTTTTGATGTCGGCATTGCCGAATGCCACGCCGGATGTTTTGCGGCGGGGCTGGCCTCTGAAGGGCAGAAGCCTTATTTGACCATCTACTCCACTTTCCTGCAGCGCGCCTACGATGCACTCATTCATGACATTGGAATTCAAAATCTTTCTGTGGTGGTTTGCATGGACCGCGCCGGACTGGTCGGCAACGATGGCCCGACTCACCACGGCATGTTTGATATCGCCTATTTATCCGCTGTGCCAAATTACACAGTCTGTGCACCCAAAGATGGCAACGAACTTCGCTCCATGCTCCACTGGACCGCCGACAATAAGTTTCATGGCGCCATTGCAGTGCGATATCCGCGAGACAGTGTTCCGACAGAGATGCTGAAAGACGTTCAACCAATCGCCTGGGGCACGTGGGAGATAATGACGGCCGAAAGTGAAATTACAATATTGGCTTTTGGACCCATGGTCTATGAGTCGCTAAAAGCTCGCGAGATTCTGATGATGAACGGAATTGACGTTGCCATAGTGAATGCCCGATTCATAAAACCATTCGATTACTCACTTTTAAATCGAGTCCGTGATAATTGCAAGACAATCATAACGATTGAAGAGGCCCAGGTCCGAGCCGGATTCGGCGATTCAATTGGCAGCTATCTCTTGCAATCCGGCTGGAATGGAAAATTTAAAGCGCTGGGCGTAGAAGACCGGTTTATCACACACGGTGACCGTGAGCAGCTACTTGCCGAAGTCGGCCTGGACGCCGAGGGTATCGTAAAGTCGATTACCGAAGTTATTGGCATTAGCCGAAAATCACCGAGTTTCCTACAAAAGCTTCGTTTCCTCCGCGGCGGTGAGTCCAAAAAGAAAGTCGCCGCCGGCGGCAGCACCGAAATCCTGGTCTCGTCCAAAGACGAATAGCCTTCACCATGCGATTCGGATTAATCGCCAATCTCAATCGAAAAGGGGCCAAAGGGGCTATCAATTCGTTTCTCGACTGGGCCGAAAACAAAAAGCAATCAGTCCTTTTGTCGGATAAGCTTTCTAAAACCGTTTCAGGCCAGTATAAATTTGCGGACGAGAAAGATTTGGCTGACAATTGTGAAGTGTTAGTCTCCATGGGCGGTGATGGTACTCTATTAAGTAGTGCCAGAACTGTCGGTCCCAGCGCCGTGAAATTGCTGGGGGTTAATTTAGGATCTCTGGGTTTTCTCACTCAAATCCCTCTGGCTGAAATGTCCGTCTTTTTGGATCGTATTGTCGATGATGACTATGAGATTCAAAAGCGTATGGTTCTCGAGGCGTTGATTAATGGTAAAGGTCAGCCCTATTACGCCTTGAATGAAGTTGTGGTCGATAACAAACCATTAGGGCGGATGATTGAAGTCAGTCTTAGAGTAAACAATGAAGACATTTTGACTTATCGCTGTGACGGACTGATAATTGCAACTCCTACCGGCTCAACCGGTTATTCGCTTTCGGTCGGAGGACCGATTATTCATCCGACAATGGAAGCCATTATCGCTTCGCCGATTTCGGCATTCTCACTCTCTACCCGCCCCATGATTCTTCGTCCCACCGATAAACTGGAATTGACCGTCGGCTCCGAACACAAAACCGCGGCTCTAACTCTGGATGGACAAGAAATGATAGAACTAAAAGGCGGCGACACGGTTTTAGTAAAGAGAGCCGGGTTCAGGCATCAGTTCATAGTATTTCCCGAGAGTTCATTCTATAAAATCTGCCGAAACAAACTCCACTGGGGTGCGGCGCCTTCCGGCGAATCAGATTAGAAACCAGTTGAATTCTTTTTTCAGTCGTGGTAGTATTGGAAATCGTTAAGCGGGAGTAACTCAGTTGGTAGAGTCACAGCCTTCCAAGCTGTTGGTCGCGAGTTCGAGCCTCGTCTCCCGCTTTTAGATTTGAATTGATTTTGTTGAATTTTTGTCGGTACCCCACCCAGAGTGTAGCCGCGAATTAGCGGGGCGTACGTCGGGTGGGATGGTGGTACTATTGTGGAAGTGTTGACCCCACCCGACTCTCTTCTCGCTTTTGTGAGACTTGCTTTTGGGTGGAGTACGGAATAAATGCTAATCCTTTGATATGCAACAGGTTAGCTCACAGGAGCATTTAGTACCAAAAAATGTTCAAAAAAAGTGCAAAAAAGCTAAAACTTGAACATTTTTTCCCGATTTATAGTAGGTTAGGCGTTTTGTGTAAAAAGGTTTGCCAAAAAAATCAAAAGCGGGCAGTTTGACCTTGACAGACAATCCTAAGCTCTTATAAATTGCGGTCTTGCCTACAATTGGGTAGGCCATTTTTTGTGGCTGAATAAATATTAATTTATCAGCCCAGATAGCTCAGTTGGTAGAGCACATCCTTGGTAAGGATGAGGTCACCAGTTCGATCCTGGTTCTGGGCTTGTCAAAATTGTGATGTAGTTGTGAAGAAAGGAAATATTTTTTATGTCCAAGGAGAGATTTGAGCGAACTAAGCCGCATGTGAACGTGGGCACGATTGGCCACGTCGATCACGGTAAAACAACTTTAACGGCGGCGCTCACCATGTATTTGTCACGGAAGAATCCCAAGACGCAAGTTCGCACCTTTGATTCGATCGATAACGCTCCCGAGGAAAGAGAGCGCGGTATTACTATTGCCACGGCGCATGTGGAGTATGAATCAGATAATCGCCACTACGCCCACGTGGACTGTCCCGGTCACGCTGATTATGTCAAGAACATGATTACCGGAGCGGCGCAGATGGATGGTGCCATACTGGTGGTGTCCGCCTCTGATGGTCCGATGCCGCAGACGAGGGAGCATATACTTTTGGCTCGTCAGGTGGGTGTGCCGTACATGGTAGTATTCCTAAATAAGGTGGACATGGTGGACGACCCCGAGTTGCTCGACCTGGTGGAACTTGAAGTGAGAGAGCTTTTGAGCAACTATGATTTTCCGGGTGACGAGATACCGGTTATCAGGGGGTCAGCGTTGAAAGCAATGACTGCCGGCGCCGCTCCCGGAAAGAGTGTAGAGGACCCGGCCTTCAAGCCGCTTCAGGAGTTGGTGGAAGCGCTGGACAAATATATTCCCGAACCCAAGAGAGATATCGAAAAGCCGTTTTTGATGCCGGTGGAAGACGTGTTCTCCATTACTGGCAGAGGAACAGTTGGCACTGGTAGAATTGAGCGCGGCATTGTGAAAATAGGTGAAGAAATCGAAGTAGTGGGAGTTCGCGAGACCAGAAAGACGGTAGTCACCGGTGTGGAGATGTTCAGAAAACTTCTGGACGAAGGCAGAGCCGGTGACAACGTAGGCGTACTGCTCCGCGGACTGAATCGAGAAGACCTTGAGCGCGGCATGGTGTTAGCCAAACCGGGTTCGATTAAGCCGCACAAAAAGTTTAAAGCGGAGGTGTACATTCTGACCAAAGAGGAAGGCGGCCGTCACACACCGTTTTTCACAGGTTATCGTCCGCAGTTTTATTTCAGGACGACCGACGTGACGGGCATAGCCACCCTTCCGGCGGGAGTGGAGATGGTGATGCCCGGTGACAACGTGCAGATGGTAGTGGAGCTGATCACCCCGATAGCGATCGAGAAAGAATTACGCTTTGCCATACGCGAAGGCGGCCGCACCGTGGGCGCCGGCGTTGTAGCTGAAATAGCGGAATAAAATGAAAGTCTTGGTAGGTTAATATATGCCCCGTGAAATAATTACTTTGGCTTGCAATGATTGCAAGCGGCGTAATTACAGTACGACAAAGAACAAAAGGTTACATCCGGATCGGGTGGAGTTTAAGAAATTCTGCGCCTTTTGCAATAAACATACTGCGCACAAGGAAACCCGGTAATGGAATTGCACAATAGGCCAGTAGCTCCAATTGGTAGAGCGCCGGTCTCCAAAACCGGATGTTGGGGGTTCGAGTCCCTCCTGGCCTGTATTTTATAAATAGGAAAGAAAATTGGAACGGTTTACAACTTTCTTAAAAGAAGTTAATGCGGAATTGCGAAAGGTCACCTGGCCGACCAAAGAAGAATTGATCGGTTCGACTGTCGTGACCATTGTCGTGTCCCTCATAATGTCGATTTTTATCGGATTGGTGGATCGCATTTTAACATTAGTAATAAAGACTGTATTCGGTGCCGGTATTGGAGGCTAAAAGCACAGTGGCTTTGCGCTGGTACGCCGTGCACACCTATTCGGGACACGAGCAGAAGGCCAAAAAGTATCTTGAGTCCGCCATTATAAATGCGGGGCTTCAGGATAAATTTGGTCAGATTCTGGTTCCCACCGAAGAGGTGATTGAAATGAAGCACGGCAAAAGGACTTCATCTAATAAGAAGTTCTTGCCCAGTTACATCTTGGTGCAAGTTGATTTGGATAAGCAAACCCAGGACATAGTAGTGAATTCACCCGGGGTTACCAATTTTGTCGGCGGCGGCGGCAAACCGGTTCCGCTAAAAGAAAATGAAGTTGAGAGAATCGTCGGCCAGATTGACCGCAGCCGTACCGAAGAACCGACCGATGTGCCGTTCAAGGCCGGCGATGCCGTGAAAGTTATCGACGGGCCTTTTTCGGATTTTTCGGGTTCAGTGAGTGAAGTCAACATGGAGCGTAGAAAAGTAAAAGTTATGGTATCGATATTTGGCCGTCCGACTCCGGTGGAGCTTGATTTCCTTCAGATTGAAATGGCCAAAGGAAAGTAATCGAAAGAGGTTTTGAATAAATGGCTAAGAAAGTAACCGGATATATAAAACTGCAGATTCCCGCCGGTCAGGCCAATCCCGCTCCGCCGGTAGGTCCGGCATTGGGTCAGCGCGGCGTTAACATTATGGAATTCTGCAAAGCCTTTAATGCCAAGACACAGAATGGAAATGGCATTCTGACTCCGGTAATTATTACCGTTTATTCCGACAAGTCGTTCACATTTGTAACCAAAACACCGCCCGCGTCCACATTATTAAAGCGCGCTGCCAAGATTCCCAAAGGCTCCGGCGTGCCCAACAAGGATAAAGTAGGAGTAGTTACCAAGGCGCAAGTGAGAGAAATCGCCCAAACTAAACTTGAAGATTTAAATGCCAACTCCATTGAGCAGGCGATGCTAATTATCGAAGGCACAGCCCGCTCAATGGGAATAGATGTCGCACCATAAATAGAAAGAATTCGTTTGAACCTGAATGGCCATGTGCCCTCGGGGAGAATTAAAACATGAAAAGATCAAAAAGATACAAAAGTTTCAAAGAGAAAGTTGACCCGCTGAAGTCATATCCAGTCGAAGAGGCCGTTGAAATTTTGAAAAACGGTCCCAAAGCCAAGTTTGATGAATCGGTTGAAATGGCTTTTCGTCTGGGTGTCGACCCCAAGCATGCCGATCAAATGGTCCGCGGTACTGTTGCACTACCGCACGGCACCGGAAAATCCGTTCGCATAGCGGTTTTCGCCCAAGGGGAAAAGGCCATGGAAGCCAAAGAGGCAGGAGCCGACATTGTTGGTGCCGAAGATTTGGGAGAAAAAATAAAAGGCGGTTGGTTCGATTTTGACGTAGCCGTGGCCACGCCTGATATGATGAAAGTTGTCGGACAGCTCGGAAAAATTCTCGGCCCGAAAGGCCTCATGCCCAATCCTAAAGCCGGTACTGTAACGATGGATGTGAGCAAAGCAGTCAGGGAACTGAAGGGCGGGCGTATCGAATTTCGCGTCGACAAACAGTCGAATCTGGCGGCATCGGTCGGTAAAATGTCTTTTGACAAAAACAAAATAACGGAAAACATCCGAACTTTTGCTGATGCCATCGTCCGAGCTAAACCCGCCACTGCCAAAGGGACTTATATACTGGCAGTATCGGTCAGTTCAACGATGGGCCCGGGATTAAAACTGGATCAAGATTCGCTTCTGGAAGCCAAATAGCGAATGAGTGGAGTTTGAAGATATGCCTAATGCACAAAAAATAGAAGACGTCGCTGGAATCAAGGCTCTGTTCGAAAAACATAACGCGTTCTTCGTTACCGACTACCACGGCCTGAACGTTTCTGACCTGACCGCCCTGCGACGGAATCTTCGGAAGAAAAACGTCACCTACCTGGTGGCTAAGAATTCACTTATTAAAGTCGCCGCTAATCAGGCGGGAGTGAAAGGAATAGACGAGCATTTGATAGGCCCCACTGCTGTCGCGTTCGCCAAAGATGATGCACCGGCAGCCGCCAAGATTCTCCACGATTTGTTCAGGGAAAAAGAGAAGCCCCGAATGAAAGTCTTCATCGTTGAAGATATCCTCTTTTCCGGCAATGATATCAAGAAACTGGCGGATATGCCTTCCCGGGAAGTTCTTCTGTCGATGATAGCATCGGCGGTTGAAGCGCCATTGGTGGGCGTGGTCAATGCCATTAATGCCGTCTTCCAGGAGCTTTTGGGCACAATTGAGGCTCTGGCGGAAAAGAAGAAGAGTGAGACCCCAAGTTAGTAACTGAAACCCTTTAATGTATAAAGTGTGAGGAAACCAAAGTGGCAAACACAGCTGTAACAGAAATAGTCGACAAGATTGCGTCCTTAAACGCAATGGATTTGTCCGACCTGAAAACTGCAATCGAAGATAAATTCGGCGTTAAAGCCGCTGCTCCCATGGCCTTTGCTGGCGGTATGCCCGGCTTGGCCGGCGCTGGTGCGGCTGCTCCTGTTGAAGAAAAGACCGAGTTTGCGGTTCATCTGGCGAGTGCCGGCGAAAAGAAGATTCAAGTCATTAAAGTCGTGCGCGAATTGACCAGCCTGGGCCTAAAAGAAGCCAAAGACTTGGTTGAAGGCGCACCGGCCATGGTAAAAGACGGCCTTTCGAAGGACGAAGCCGCCAAAGCCAAAGCCAAACTTGAAGAAGTCGGCGCAACCGTAGAGCTGAAGTAGTACGGAAATCAGTGATTACTAATCGTTTGGGGAACATTAATGTCTCGAAACGGTTGGAATAATAAATTTCCCCCTGTTTTTGGTTTAATTGGTTGATTGACTGCATGAGATGCTCCCCAAAAATAACCGGGGAGAAAAATTAAATAGATGGCAGGATCGACTAAGGGATTGGGACAGTTTTAATAAAGCTCAACGAGGTAAGGTATTACCCCGGTGGGTGTTCTCTATTATAAGGAGGTTAACGCCTTGGCGCAGACAAACGGATTTAACCGTAAAAGTTACGGCACTATCGAAGATGCTACTTCCATGCCGAACTTTTTGGATGTGCAGTTAGTCTCGTATTTTGAATTTCTGCAAACGGATGTGCCCGTTGACAAGCGAGAGAAAAAAGGACTGCATCAGATTTTCACCGATGTCTTTCCCATCAGCGACGTCAACGAAAATTATTCCCTCGAATATGTAAATTACTATCTGGGGCAGCCCCGTTACACCATTGAAGAATGCCGCGAGCGCAATATGACCTATGCGGCGCCGCTGCGCGTGACGATGAGATTGCTGTCGCGCGCTGGCGAGACCGGTAAAAAAGTAGTCAAAGACATCATTGAACAGGATGTTTACCTGGGCGAGCTCCCCATTATAACACAGTGGGGCACATTTATTATCAATGGCGCCGAACGAGTGGTGGTGAGCCAGCTCCATCGCAGCCCCGGCGTCTTTTTTGATGAATCGCTGCACCCTAACGGGAAAGTACTCTATTCAGCACGAATTATTCCCTATCGCGGCAGCTGGATTGAATTTTCGACTGACATCAATGATGTCATGAACGTTTATCTGGATTCCCGCCGCAAATTGCCGGCGACTGTATTGATGCGGGCACTGGGGTATTCCACATCAGAAGACGTCATCGATTTATTCTACAAAACTGCCAAACTTAATCTCAAGGGAAAACTTACCAAGGAACAGGAAAACGTTTTCCTGGCAGAGACGATTGTGAACAAAGAGACCGGCGAAGTTTTGTACCCAGCCGGTGAGCCGCTGACTGATGATATCGTTGAAGAACTCAAAGAAAACGGCTATAAGGCTGTCAAAATAATTCCTAAGGAAGAAAAGCGCGAAGTCTATGTAATGCTCAATACTTTGAGGAAGGACCCCACTTCTTCAAGAGAAGAAGCTCTGATAAAGATATATAATGTGCTCCGTCCGGGAGAGCCGCCCACACTGGAAATGGCCGAGAATCTTCTGGACAGATTCTTTTTCAATACCAAGCGCTATGATTTAGGCGAAGTTGGCCGCTATATGATTAACCAGAGGCTGGGGTTGGATATTCCTCTTACTAATACCACGCTGGTAAAAGAAGACTTTATTGCCATCATAAAGTATTTGGTGGGATTGGCCAATGAACAGGGCATTACCGATGACATCGATCATCTGGGTAATCGCCGGGCTAGAACTGTCGGAGAACTTTTGGCCAATTTGTTTTCAGTCGGTTTATCCCGCGTGGCGCGCACTATTCGCGAAAGACTTTCGCTGAAAGATCAAGAGAACGTCACACCGCAGTTGTTGATAAACGCCCGAACAGTTTCTTCGGTTATAGACACGTTCTTCGGTTCATCACAGTTGTCGCAGTTTATGGACCAGACCAATCCGTTGTCAGAATTAACGCACAAGCGCCGTCTTTCAGCACTCGGTCCGGGCGGGTTAACTCGTGAAAGAGCCGGATTTGAAGTTCGCGACGTTCATCACACCCATTACGGCCGCATGTGCCCGATTGAAACTCCTGAAGGCCCGAATATAGGTCTTATAACATCGCTGGCGACTTTTGCCAAAATTAACAAATACGGATTTCTGGAAACACCTTATCGTAAAGTCCATAACGGCAAAGTTACCGGTGAAATCGTCTATCTTTCCGCCGACCAGGAAGACCGCTATTTTATAGCGCAGAGTAACGAACCTATGGAGAAGAATGGGCGCCTGACCAATGAATTTGTAGTAGCCAGGAAACGCAGCGACTATCCGCTGATTAAACGCGAAGAAGTTGAGTACATGGACGTTTCTCCCAGACAAATCGTTTCGGTGGCCGCCTCGCTGATTCCCTTCCTCGAACACGACGATGCCAACCGCGCCCTGATGGGTTCCAACATGCAGCGGCAGGCGGTGCCACTGTTGAAAACGCAGGCGCCGTTTATAGGCACCGGCATGGAAAGAAAAGTTGCTACTGACGCCGGAGCAGTAATTGCCGCATTTGAAGACGGTGAAGTTGTTTATGCTGACTCCAATAAAGTGCTGGTTCGCCCCAATACCAAAACTAAAGTCGGACAGCTTGGTTATATCGAAGATACCGAATATATCATGACCAAGTATCGCCGTTCCAACCAGGATACTTGCATCAGCTTTAAACCGACTATCAAGGTTGGTGAGAAAGTCAAAAAAGGTGACATCATTGCCAATGGCCCGGCCGTTGACAAAGGCGAGTTGGCACTGGGCTATAACGTGCTGGTAGCTTTTATGCCTTGGCGCGGCTATAACTTTGAGGACGCCATTATCCTTTCCGAAAGATTAGTTCGTGAAGATATTTTTACTTCGGTTCACGTTGAAGAATATGAACTGCAGGTCCGCGATACCAAGCGCGGATCCGAAGAAATTACCCGCGAGATTCCCAACGTTTCGGAAGAAGCGCTGTTGAATCTCGATGAACGCGGTATTGTCCGCCCCGGCGCTGAAGTTGAAGCTGGAGATGTTCTGGTAGGTAAAGTTACTCCCAAAGGTGAAACGGAACTTTCACCGGAAGAACGCCTCCTGCGGGCTATTTTCGGGGAGAAAGCTGGTGATGTCAGAGATGCCAGTTTAAAAGCGCCCCCGGGGATGAAAGGTGTCGTTATCAAGACGGCTGTATTCTCGCGCAAAGAACGCTCGGAAGAAGCCAAGAAACAGGAGAAAGCAGAGATTGCCAATTTCAAGAAGATATTTGGCAAGAAGATCGAAGACATCACCAGACTCCGCAACAAACGTATTGGTGAACTTCTGGATAACAAGTCGTCCCAGACAATCCGGTCGGTCATTGACAATGCCGTTTTGATTCGCGCCGGACACAAATACAAAGCCGATTTTGCGGATACGTTCGACTTTGACAACGCTATTGCTCCGGAAGGGTATGCCACTGATGATACAGTTAATAAGCATGTGGAAAATGTTCTGGCTGAAGCGGCGGCGTTGATAAAGAAGAAAAATGAAGAGCTTGAGCTTGAAATAGACAAAGTCGTCCGTGGCGCCGAACTTCCTCCGGGAGTAAAGCAGCTCGTCAAAGTGACTGTGGCTATTCGCCGCAAAATCGCCGTGGGCGATAAAATGGCCGGACGCCATGGCAACAAAGGCGTAGTGTCAAAAATCGTTCCTTTAGAAGATATGCCGTTCTTGGAAGATGGCACGCCGGTGGATATCATATTGAATCCGCTCGGAGTTCCGTCACGTATGAATGTCGGCCAGATTCTGGAAACACATCTGGGCTGGGCGGCACAAAAGCTCAACGAATACATTGCTGCTCCCGTTTTTGAAGGAGCCACGGTCGATGAAATCAGGAAAAAACTGAAACAGGCCGGGCTGCCCGAAGACGGCAAGACGCAGGTATACGATGGTCTTTCCGGGCGGGTTTTCGATAATCCTGTGACGGTAGGATTCATATACATGATGAAGCTGTCGCATTTGGTGGATGATAAGATCCACGCGCGCTCAATTGGACCATACTCACTCGTTACACAGCAGCCTTTGGGCGGAAAAGCCCAGTTTGGCGGTCAGCGTTTTGGAGAAATGGAAGTCTGGGCGCTGGAAGCTTACGGTGCGGCCTACACGCTTCAGGAAATGCTGACAGTGAAATCAGACGATGTTTCAGGACGCAGCCGTGTTTATGAAGCCATTGTTAAAGGAGAAAATCCTCCCGAGCCAGGCTATCCCGAAGCGTTCAACGTTTTGATTAAGGAACTTCAGGCGCTGGGACTCGATGTCAAGCTGCTTGAGAAATAAGGATATTTAGCTGTTCACCGTTTTTGGCGGAGAACAAAGCTTTTATAAAGGAGACCAAATGGTGGATGTGAATGAACCCAGATTAGGACATAAGAAAGGCGGGCCGGAATTTGCTGCCATACAAATTCAAATTGCCTCGCCGGAAACCATTCTGTCCTGGTCATATGGGGAAGTTACTAAGCCGGAAACCATCAACTATCGTTCCTTCAAACCGGAGCGCGACGGTCTATTCTGCGAGCGTATTTTTGGTCCCGTCAAGGACTGGGAGTGCAATTGTGGAAAATACAAACGCATCCGTTTCAGGGGAATAGTCTGCGATCGCTGCGGTGTTGAGGTTACTCAATCCAAAGTCCGCCGCGAGCGTATGGGTCATATCGAACTGGCAGTTCCGGTTTCGCACATTTGGTATTTCAAGTCACTGCCATCCCGTATTGGCCACTTGCTGGATCTGTCAATTCGTGAATTGGAAAAAATCCTATACTACGAAGCTTATCTGATGATTGACCCGGGCAATACTTCTTACCAAAGAGGTGACGTCCTATTGGAAGAGGATTTTCTTGAATTGGAAGAAGCCGGCAAAGCTTTCAAAGCGAGCATGGGCGCCGAAGCTGTTCGTGATTTGCTTAAGGAACTCGATTTGGATGACCTCGCCGCCGAACTTCGCTCCAAAACTCGAAATGAAACATCGGTTCAGCGCAAGAAGGACATGCTCAAGCGCCTGCGTATAATTGAATCTTTCCGCCAGTCGAACAACCGTCCGGAATGGATGGTGATGAATATTATTCCGGTGCTGCCGCCGGATCTTCGTCCGCTGGTACCCCTTGAAGGCGGCCGCTTTGCCACGTCCGACTTAAACGATTTATATCGCCGTGTCATAAACAGAAACAATCGCCTTAAGAAATTACAAGAGATTCAGGCTCCGGAAGTGATATTACGCAATGAGAAGCGCATGCTCCAGGAAGCAGTTGACGCACTATTCGATAATGGCCGACGTTCACATTCGGTGCGCGGCGATTCCAAACGTCCGCTCAAATCATTGTCTGATTTGCTGAAAGGGAAGCAGGGACGATTCCGCCAGAATCTTCTGGGTAAACGCGTTGACTATTCCGGACGTTCAGTAATTGTGGTTGGACCCGAATTGAAGATTCACCAGTGCGGCCTTCCCAAGAATATGGCGCTGGAATTGTTCAAGCCTTTCATCATCATGAAATTGGAAGAGAAGGGCTATGTTCAAACTGTTAAATCAGCCAAGAAATTAGTTGAGAGAGAAAGACCAGAAGTTTGGGACATTCTCGAAGAGATAATCTCCGAACATCCTGTCATGCTCAACCGCGCTCCGACACTTCACCGCTTGGGTATTCAGGCGTTTTATCCGGTGCTGGTGGAAGGGAAAGCGATTCGTTTACATCCGCTGGTTTGCGCCGCATTTAACGCTGACTTCGATGGTGACCAGATGGCGGTGCACGTGCCGTTGTCATTTGAAGCACAGTTGGAAGCAAAACTTTTAATGCTGTCATCGAACAACGTGCTTTTGCCCTCGTCCGGTCGTCCCATAGCGGTGCCTTCACAGGACATCGTTTTGGGCTGCTACTATTTGACCAAGCCTAAAAGTGGCGCCCGTGGCGAGAACATGAATTTCAGCTCAACCATCGATGCATTAATGGCCTACGATGGCGGACATATCGAACTTCATGCCTGGATAAATGTCAGAATCGAACACAAAATGGTCCATACCACCGCCGGACGCTTGATTTTCAATAGTATTTTGCCCGCGGGTGTTCCGTTTTACAATGCCGTGGCAGACAAAGGCGAACTGGAAGACCTGGTGCAAAAAACCTTCTGGTTGCTGGGTAAGGACACTACCGTCGATTTTCTGGATAGGTTGAAAAAAATGGGATTTGATTACGCCACTATCGCCGGTGTAACCGTTTCGATTGAAGACCTAGTTGTGCCCGAAGAAAAAGACAAACTGATTGAAAATGCTTATAAGGAAGTAGCGAAAATTCAGAAGCGTTATGAACGCGGAGTTATCACCAACGGTGAGCGTTACAATCAGGTAATTGACAACTGGACCCGAACGACTTCTGAAATATCGAATGTAATGTTTGAGAATCTGGCCAAACAGAAACAAGGCTTCAACCCCATTTACATGATGGCCGATTCCGGCGCCCGCGGTTCCAAAGAACAAATTCGCCAGCTGGCCGGAATGCGCGGTTTGATGGCCAAACCCCAGAAAAAAATCACCGGTGGTGTAGGCGAAATTATCGAAAGCCCAATCACGGCCAATTTCCGCGAAGGTTTAAGCGTGCAGGAATACTTTATTTCTACTCACGGCGCCCGCAAAGGCCTGGCCGACACGGCTCTCAAAACAGCCGACGCCGGATATTTGACTCGCCGACTGGTGGATGTCGCGCAGGACGTGATTATTCGCGAAATTGACTGCAATACGATTCTCGGTCTCGATGTCTCCGCCATTAAAGAAGGCGAAGAAATCATCGAGTCGCTTCGCGACCGGGTACTCGGCCGTGTGGTATTGGAAGATGTGTATGATCCTATAACCGACGAACTGATTGTCAAAGCGGGCGATGAAATTCGCGAAGACGAAGCTGCTAAAATTGAAGAGGCCGGTTTGGAATCTGTCCGGATTCGTTCGGTGTTGACCTGCGAATCCAAGTTTGGCGTTTGCGCCAAATGTTACGGCAGAAATCTGGCCGAGATGGAAATGGTGGATATTGGAGAGGCGGTCGGAGTTATTGCCGCCCAATCCATCGGCGAGCCGGGTACCCAGCTGACTCTGCGTACTTTCCACATCGGTGGCACGGCAGCGCGCATCGCCGAGCAGTCGCAGGTCGAATCCAAGTTCGACGGCTCCATTAAATTTCATGATGTTCGCTCGGTAACTCAAGCAGATAATACCGAAATGGTTGTCAGCCGCGATGGCGTCGGTAAGGCACACATAATTGATGGTGAAGGGCGTGTCAGAGCCAGGCTGGATGTGCCCTACGGCGGCCATATGCTGGTTAAAGACGAGCAGAAAATCAAAAAAGGCGATGTTATCTTCGAGTGGGATCCGTACACGCGAACCATCATTTCTGAAGTTACTGGAAAAGCTAAATATGACAATATCGAACGAGATGTATCCTATCGTGAAGCAATCGATGATCAAACCGGGCTGATTCAGAAAATCATTATTGATACTAAAGACAAGTCGATGTTCCCAGTGATTCACATCGTCGGCGCCGGAGGCAAAAAGCTGGCCAGCTATCGCATCCCGACCGAAGCCCAGCTTCAGTTAAACGATGGTCAAGAGATTCACGCCGGTGACCTTTTGGTAAAGATTCCTCGTGTCATTGCCAAGTCTCGTGATATTACCGGCGGTCTGCCGCGTGTGGCCGAGTTGTTTGAAGCCCGCCGCCCTCATGACCCGGCTGTTATTTCAGAGGTCGAAGGCGTGGTGGAGTTCAGCAATATAGTGCGCGGACAGCAGAAAATTATCGTAAAGGGTGAACATGGAGAGGATCGCGAATATCTCATTCCCCACGGCAAACATTTGATGGTACATGACGGCGACCGGGTTTCCGCCGGTGATCGTTTATGCGAAGGCGCCATTGACCCTCATGATATTCTTAATATTTTGGGCGTCTATGAAGCACAGGCATATTTGGTAAACGAAATTCAGGAAGTTTATCGTTTGCAGGGTGTAAAAATAAACGATAAGCACATTGAAACCATTGTGCGGCAGATGATGCAAAAAGTGCTGATTGAGTCAGTCGGTGACACCAACTTCCTGGAAGGGGAGAAGGCCGATAAAATCAAGTTTGCCGAAGAAAACGCTAGAGTTATTGCTGAAGGCGGTGAGCCGGCCACTTCAAAGCCCTTGCTTCTGGGCATTACCAGAGCATCGCTTTCGACAGACAGCTTTATTTCGGCGGCATCGTTCCAAGAAACGACCAAAGTGCTCACCGAAGCCGCTATTTCCGGCAAAATTGATTATCTTTTTGGTTTGAAAGAAAACGTAATTATCGGCCATCTCATACCGGCCGGCACGGGAATTCAGAAATACCGGACACTTCAAGCCGTAGAAGACAAAGCCGAAGTGGAAGCCCTGGAAAAATCCGCTGAACCGGTCGCGGCCGGTTCTATTTCGGATATCTTCAAGGAAAACGTTTAATGAAGACTCTTGACAATACATTCAGTAATTTCGTATACTGCAAGTCTGTATTTGAAAACGAGTAACGAGAATCGAGGTAGTTATTGCCGACGATTAGTCAGCTAATCCGTAAGGGCCGTAGACAAGTTAAAGTTAAGGGTAAAACCCCGGCTCTGGCACAGTGCCCTCAAAAACGAGGCGTCTGCACCAGAGTTTATACCTCTACTCCCAAAAAGCCGAATTCGGCTTTGCGGAAAGTTGCCAGAGTGCGCCTGACTAATCAAATGGAAGTGACAGCCTATATTCCCGGTGAAGGACATAACCTTCAAGAACACTCCATTGTTATGATACGTGGAGGCCGTGTGAAGGATTTACCGGGTGTTCGCTATCATATCATTAGAGGCAGCATGGACACGGCCGGAGTAGCTGACCGAAAAAGGAGTCGTTCCAAATACGGAACGCGTAAACCGAAGGCACAATAAAGTTTTAGATTGTAAATTATGTCGAGAAGAAGCGGAAAATCAAAAAAGCCGATAATACCGGATCCCAAATATAATGACCGACTGGTCACGCAGTTTGTCAGTTGTTTGATGAAACGCGGCAAAAAATCAACTGCCGAAAATATCATTTATGCTGCGATTGAGCAGATGGGAAAAAAGTCCGGTGATGAAGGTCTGGACGTGTTTCACAAGGCGATTAACAACGTGAAACCGGTTTTGGAAGTTCGTTCCCGGCGAGTCGGCGGCGCTACCTATCAGGTGCCGGTCGAAGTTCGCCCCGAACGCCGTACCGCACTGGCAATTCGGTGGGTAATTTTGTATGCTTCATCCAGAGCTGACAAAACGATGGCCGATAAATTGGCCGCAGAGCTTTTGGCTGCGTCGGCCAATGAAGGCTCATCGATTAAGAAAAAAGAAGATACACATAAGATGGCCGAAGCCAACAAGGCTTTTGCTCACTTTAGATGGTAACTATTAAAGAGAGGTAAACTCGATTAGAAATCTCGAGAGTTTGATCAGGCATAAGTAACTTTGAATTGATTGAACCCTGGCAATATTGACCCTGCTGATTGTATTTACCGGGATGAGATTTTTCGAAGGGGAGTGTGCTGAAAAGGTACAGTCAGTCAGGGATTTTTTATGCCTTTTAGGAAAGTATGGATTTAAGTAAAGTTAGAAATATCGGCATCATGGCGCATATCGACGCCGGCAAGACCACTACCACCGAGCGTATCCTGTTTTACACGGGCAAGACGCATCGTATGGGTGAGGTACATGAAGGCGCCGCCATTATGGACTGGATGGAACAGGAAAAAGAACGCGGCATTACCATTACCTCGGCCGCTACGACCTGTTTTTGGCGAGACAATACCATCAACATTATAGACACCCCCGGTCACGTTGATTTCACGGTTGAAGTTGAACGTTCTCTCCGGGTACTGGATGGTGCCGTGGCTCTGTTTTGCGCAGTGGGTGGGGTGGAACCCCAGTCCGAAACTGTCTGGCGTCAGGCTGACAAATACGGCGTCCCCAGAATTGCTTTTGTAAATAAAATGGACCGCACTGGCGCCAGCTTTGCCGGGACTCTTAGTGCCATGAATGAGCGTTTTGGCACTAAATGCGTGGCAGTTAATATGCCGGCCGGCGAAGGCGAAATGTTCTCTGGAATCATTGACCTTATGACCATGAAATTTCGTGTGTTCCATGAAGATTCACATGGCACTACCTTTGAAGACCTGGATGTCCCCGAGGACATGCTGGAGATCGCCAATCAATATCGTGAAAAACTCTTAGAAGCGGTGGCAGAGTATGATGACCATCTACTGGAACAATTTTTAAACGATGAAGAACTTGATTCCAAACAGGTCATGGCGGCAGTTCGCAAGGCCACTGTTAATTCCCACATGGTTCCGGTTTTATGCGGTTCGTCATTTAAGAACAAGGGAGTCCAAAATCTACTGGATGGAGTGATTGACTTTTTACCGTCTCCGCTTGACAAACCGCCCATAGAAGGTCATGAAGAAGACGATACATCCAAAAAAATTATTCGTAAACCCAGCAAAGATGAACCCACCACGGCTCTGGCATTTAAAATTATGACCGACCCGTTTGTCGGAAAGCTGACTTTTGTCAGGGTCTATGCAGGTGAAATTATTTCTGGTTCGTATTTGCTGAACCCTAATACCGATGTCAAAGAGCGTGTTGCCAGAATTCTGCGAATGCACGCCAACAAACGTGAAGATATTAAGTCGGCCGAAGCGGGCGATATCGTTGCCGTTATCGGTTTAAGAAAAACCACCACCGGTAACACTCTCTGTGACCCCAAACATCCGATAGTTTTGGAACAAATTTCTTTCCCCAAACCGGTTGTATCGGTTTCGATTGAACCTAAAACTCAAGCTGACCAGGAAAAGCTTTCTGAAGCGTTGGCCAAGTTGGCCGAAGAAGACCCCACATTTATAGTGAAATTTGATGACCAGACCGGCCAGACAATTATTAGCGGAATGGGTGAACTCCACCTTGAAATCCTGGTGGAACGTCTTCGCCGTGAATTTAACGTGGTCGCAACTGTGGGTCGTCCATCGGTGGCCTATAAAGAAACTATCACCCGAGAAGTGGAAGCAGAAGGCCGTTTCGTCCGTCAATCCGGTGGTCGCGGCCAGTATGGACATGTCGTTCTTAAGGTTAGACCTACAACTGATGGCGCTGAATTCGAGTTTGAAAACAAAATTATTGGTGGGTCGATTCCGCGTGAATACATACCGGCGGTCGAAAAAGGGATCAAAGAAGCCATGCATAACGGCGTTTTGGCCGGTTATGACATGACCGGAATTCACGTTGATCTCATTGATGGCAGCTATCACGAGGTTGACTCCAGCGAAATTGCGTTTAAAATTGCAGGTTCCATGGGATTCCAGGCGGGCTGCAAAAAGGCCCACCCGATTTTACTGGAGCCCATTATGGATGTTGAAGTAGTTGTTCCGGAAGCGTACATGGGTGCAGTAGTTGGAGACCTTAATGCCCGTCGCGGAAAAATTAATGGCATGGTGCCGCGCGATACGGCCTCGGTTGTTTCGGTGACTGTCCCGCTTTCAGAAATGTTCGGTTATGCCAACAATTTGCGGAATATCTCGCAAGGACGCGCGGTATTTACCATGCAGTTCTCGAAATATGCACCGGTGCCGGTAGAAGTGTCAAAGAAAATGCTGGAAAAAGTTCAGGTATAGCGGAGGTATTTGGAATATGTCCAAAGTAAGATTTGAGCGAACTAAACCGCACGTGAACGTAGGCACGATTGGCCATGTCGATCACGGAAAGACGACACTCACAGCGGCGCTCACCATGTATTTAGCCAAGAAGAATCCCAAGACACAAGTTCGCACCTTTGATTCGATAGATAACGCTCCCGAGGAAAGAGAGCGTGGTATTACTATTGCCACGGCGCACGTGGAGTATGAATCGGAGAATCGTCACTATGCCCACGTAGACTGTCCGGGTCACGCTGACTATGTCAAAAACATGATTACCGGTGCGGCGCAGATGGATGGCGCAATTCTGGTAGTGTCGGCCTCCGATGGTCCGATGCCGCAGACCAGAGAGCATATTCTGTTGGCTCGTCAGGTGGGTGTGCCGTTCATTGTCGTATTCATGAACAAAGTTGATATGGTCGATGATCCGGAGCTTTTGGACTTGGTAGAGCTCGAAGTTCGAGAGCTATTGAGCAGTTATGATTTCCCCGGTGACGAGATACCTGTTATTCGCGGCTCTGCACTGAAGGCCATAACTGCCGGTTCGACTCCGACAGCGAAAGTGGATGACCCGGCATTTAAGTGTCTCGAAGAATTAGTAAACGCAATAGATAAATATATTCCAGAGCCCAAAAGAGATATCGAGAAGCCATTCTTGATGCCTGTGGAAGACGTGTTCTCTATTACAGGTAGAGGTACAGTAGGAACCGGAAGAATCGAACGTGGTATTGTGAAGATTAACGAGGAAGTCGAAGTAGTCGGGATGCGCGAGACCAGAAAGACGGTGGTGACTGGTGTCGAAATGTTCAGAAAGCTCTTGGACGAGGGAAGAGCGGGGGACAATGTGGGGCTCCTGCTGCGCGGCATTAACCGTGAAGACTTAGAACGCGGTATGGTGTTGGCCAAACCGGGTTCGATTAAGCCGCACAATAAATTCAAAGCGGAAGTATACATTCTGACCAAAGAGGAAGGCGGCCGTCACACACCGTTTTTCACAGGTTATCGTCCGCAGTTTTATTTTAGGACGACCGACGTGACGGGCATAGCCACCCTTCCGACGGGAGTAGAGATGGTGATGCCCGGTGACAACGTGCAGATGGTGGTGGAGCTGATCACCCCGATAGCGATCGAGAAAGAATTACGCTTTGCCATACGCGAAGGTGGCCGCACCGTGGGCGCCGGCGTAGTAGCTGAAATAGCGGAATAACAAAAGAAAAATATGGCATTAGAAGCACAAAAAATAAGAATTCGGTTAAAAGCTTACGACCATTACGCACTCGACCGGTCGACTAAGGAAATAACCAACACGGTTCTGCGCACGGGTGCGCGAATTGTTGGGCCGATACCTTTACCAACCAAACGTACGGTGTACACCGTTCTGCGTTCACCGCACGTGGACAAAAAGTCGCGGGAGCAGTTTGAAACCAGAATTCACAAGAGATTAATTGATATTTATGATTCTACTCCGGCCACGGTCGATGCCTTGATGAAATTGGATTTGCCTGCCGGTGTGGATGTTGAGATAAAGACCTGATAGAAAGCCATGAAAGAAATACTTGGTAAAAAATTGGGAATGATGCGCCTGTTTCGCGATAACGGCGAAATTGTGCCGGTGACTGTCATTGAAGCCGGTCCGTGCAAGGTTATTCAGGTAAAAACTGACAAGACTGACGGCTACAATGCCTATCAGGTGGGTTTTGGCGACAGAAAGAAAAGCCGAATAAATAAACCGATGGCGGCTCATTTTGAAAAATCGAAGACTCCGCCAACTCGATATCTTCGAGAGATCCGGTTTGATGGTGCGACTTTTGAAGTCGGCTCTGATGTCAAAGTCGAGGCTTTCAAGGAAGGCGAACGCGTCGATATCAGTGGAGTTACCCGCGGTTTGGGTTTTGAAGGGGCCATGAAGCGGCACAATTTTAAGGGCGCCCAGGTTACCCACGGCCAGTCAGATAGAACGCGCGCCCCGGGTTCGATGGGCTCGTCATCGTTTCCATCGCGAACTTTCAAAGGGCAGCGTATGGCCACCAGAATGGGCAGAGAGAACTTTACAGTTTTGAACATGGAAGTGGTCAAAGTAATTAATGATGAGAATTTAATGCTGGTGAAAGGCGCTGTGCCGGGATTTCGAGGTTCGCTGGTTAAAGTGCGCAATACCAATAGGGGCAGATAAAAATTGTCATGAATGTGAAAGTATATAATCAGGACGGCAAAGAAGTCGGCAAGGTCGAGCTCAAGACGGAAATATTCGGCATTGAGCCCAACCAGGACGTCGTCCATCAGTACATTGTGAATTATTTGGCGCGCCAACGCCAGGGAAATTCATCGACTAAAACTCGTAGTGATGTTCGCGGCGGCGGCAAGAAACCTTGGCGTCAAAAAGGAACCGGAAGAGCCCGCGCGGGAACGATTCGTTCGCCACTGTGGCGCGGCGGCGGCACAGTTTTTGGGCCGCACCCCAAAGATTACAATCCGAGATTCCCCAGGAGCATGAAAAGATTGGCGATTCAGTCAGTTTTGTCTGACAAAGCCAAGAGTGAGAAAATCAGAGTGATTGACGAATTCAGTTTTGAAAAACCGAAAACCAAATCGGTGATAAATTTGTTTACTAAACTTGATATTGCCGGTAAAAAGTGCCTGTTGCTCGATGAAGGGAAAAATCAGAACTTGGTTCTTTCTTGCCGCAACATTCCCAAATTGAAATATGGACGTGCGGCCCTGGCCAACGGCTATGATTTGCTGAACGCCGACGTAGTCTTGTTTACCAAATCGGGACTTCAAAAAGCTGAAGAGGTGTTCGCATGAAAATAGATTCAAGAAAACTTATCAAGACCCACGTGAACACTGAACGCACGACCAGCCTTCGTGCAAATAATAATGAGTATGTGTTCAAAGTTGACCCGCGTGCCAATAAACACGAAATCAAACAAGCAGTAGAGCAGGCTTTCAAAGTTAAAGTCGCTCGAGTCAGAACCATGACTATTCCGGGCAAAGCCCGGCGCATTGGCCGCTATGACGAAGGTAAAACGTCGAATTACAAAAAAGCTATCGTGAAGCTAAAAAAGGGTGAAGTAATCTCAATCTTTGAAAATGTTTGATTGAGGTGAACGAGATATGGGAATTAGAAAATTCAGACCGATTACACCGGGCCAAAGATTTCGCACGGTTCCGACATTCGATGAGATTACGTCGAGCGTACCTGAAAAAACTCTTTTGGAACCCATTCGTAAATCGGGCGGCAGAAACAATAAGGGTCGCCTTACGGCGTATCGCGTCGGCGGCGGCCACAAGCGCATGTATCGCATAATGGACTTCAAACGGAATAAATTTGGTATACCCGCCAGAGTGGCCTCGATTGAATATGATCCCAATCGTTCCGCTCGCATTGCTTTGTTGCATTACGCCGATGGCGAAAAACGGTACATTGTGGCGCCGGAAAACTTAAAAGTTGGCGACGCTATCATGTCTGGCGAAAATGTTGAGAATAAACTCGGCAATTGTACTCGTCTGGCCAATATGCCTTTAGGTACGACTTGTCATAATATAGAACTTCGTCCCGGCAAAGGCGCCCAGATGGCCCGTTCGGCCGGTTCCTTTGTTCAGATAATGGCCAAAGAAGGAAACATTGCCACTTTGAAAATGCCTTCCGGAGAAGTTCGCACGGTCCCGATTTCCGGCTTTGCGGTATATGGGCAGGTATCGAATTTAGATCATAAAAATTTGTCTTATGGCAAGGCCGGCGTTTCCAGATGGCTGGGTATCAGACCATCGGTGCGCGGCGTGGCCATGAATCCCATTGACCACCCTATGGGCGGCGGCGAAGGAAAAAGCTCCGGCGGACGTCACCCATGCACGCCCTGGGGAAAAGCTACCAAAGGGTTGAAGACCAGAAGTAAACGCAAGAGACGCGATTACATTATTGAAGACCGTAGAGCTAAGAAAACAAAGGAATAAAATAAACTAATGCCTCGTTCATTGAAAAAAGGGCCGTACGTTGATGAGAAGCTGGCCAGAATTGTGGAAGCTCTAAACAGGAGCAACGATAAGAAAGTGCTCCGCACCTGGTCGCGCCGTTCGACCGTAATCCCTGATTTTGTCGGTCATACTCTGGCCGTTCATAACGGGAAAAAGTTCGTCCCTATTTTTGTTACTGAAAACATGGTCGGTCACAAACTGGGTGAATTTGCTCCTACTCGCACATTCCGCGGCCACAGCGGCAGACTAAAAGAAACCACCACCACAGTTGCTGAAGAGCCCGAAGCGAAAGAGAAAGAGAAAGAGAAAGAGAAAGAGAAGAAATGATAGTTCGTGCCATAGCCAGACTTCGCTTCGCCAGCATCCCCGCCCGCAAAATGCGTTTGGTCGGAGACACTGTGAAAGGTCTCCCAGTAGAAAAGGCCCTGGACATCTTGAATTTCACCCCTCGAATTGCGGCGCGGCACATTGCTAAGACTTTGAAATCAGCAGCAGCTAATGCTTTGTCACTCGAGGGTACGGATCATCTGCGGCCGGAAGCACTAACGGTAAAGAATGTAACAGTTGACGAAGCGCCCACTGCAAAGAGAATTCGTTTTCAGTCGATGGGCCGCGTGTTCAGAGTTCGCAAACGCTACTGTCATTTGACCGTTGAATTGGTAGGTCAAACAGATGCTCCGCCGGCGAGAGCGGGTGCGGCGAAACCCAGGGCCAAAGTCGAACATGTCGGCGACGAAAAAGAGGCAAAGTCGATCAAAGCTGCCGGCAAGAAAGACAAAGCCAGGAGCGCCGACAAAAAGAAAACTGCTGCGAGCGGCAAGAACAAATCTGCCGGCAAAAATAAAGATAAAGAGGAATAAGGAGCGAGATTGGGACAAAAAACTCATCCGATAGGGTTTAGACTCGGAGTCATCAGAACCTGGAATAGCCGTTGGTTCGCGCCGAATAACAAAGTGGCCGACCTGATTCAGGAAGATATTCTAATCAAGCGGTATATTAATCGCCGTTTAGAAAATGCCGGCATTGCCAGGATTCAGATCGCCCGCGCTCCCAAGAAAGTATCGGTTGATATTCACACTTCTCGTCCCGGAATTGTCATCGGACGCAAAGGGGCCGAAGTTGACAAACTTCGCGACGAACTTCGTCTCCTTACAGGTAAAGACATAGTGCTTAATATCGTTGAGGTCCGCAAACCGGAACTGGATGCAGCGCTTGTGGCCGATTCCATCGCACGTCAATTGGAAGGACGCGTGGCGTTCCGTCGCGCCCTGAAAAAGAGTTTGGCTGCCACTATGAAGATGGGTGCGATGGGGGTGAAAGTGCAGTGCGGCGGTCGGTTGGGTGGCGCTGAAATAGCTCGCACTGAAAAATACCGCGCCGGGCGAGTTCCTTTGCATACTCTTCGCGCTGACATTGATTATGCCACTGCTACGGCGCACACGACGTATGGATGTATCGGTGTAAAAGTTTGGATTTGTCGCGGCGAAGTGTTGGGTAAAGGTCATTTTATCGGAGAACCGGAAAGACCTCAAGACTCTGATAAACAGACAGCTCAGACTGAACAGCAGCAGCAAATGCAGAGAAGAGATCGAGATCGTGACAGAGACCGCGATAGAGGTCGTGGCAAAGGCAGCGGCAATCGTCCTCGTGGCCGGGTGCGCAAGCCGGGAACGTCGGAGGAATCACCAAGAGGCAGACGCCCTGATGCCGCCAGACCCGATGCGCCAAAAGGCAGAGATCAAAGACCCCAGCAGCATCATCGGCCAGAAGAAAAAGGGAAATTGCGTCCCAGAACTAGCGAAACCCCACCAGAAAAGGATAAGGGGAAAGAATAGCACGGTGATTAACCGTGAGGCAAAAGCAATATGTTACAACCGGCCAAAACTAAGTTTCGTAAACAGCAGCGCGGTAGAAGGACCGGAAAGGCCAAAGGCGGTTTTTCGATCGACTTCGGTGAATACGGATTGAAAGCGCTGGAACCGTGCTGGATGACCAACCGTCAGATTGAAGCGGCTCGTGTCGCCATGACGCGTTATATTAAACGCGGCGGAAAGATTTGGATTAGAGTATTTCCCGATAAACCGGTCACTAAGAAGCCGGCCGAAACCAGAATGGGTAAAGGAAAAGGCGCTCCGGAATACTGGGTGGCAGTAATTAAACCGGGGAGAGTCTTGTTTGAGATTGAAGGTGTTACGGAACCGCTGGCTCGTGAGGCTATGCTCCTCGCCGCCAGAAAATTGCCGATGAAGTCCAAGTTTGTTAAGCGCGAGGAGACTGAAGGCGTATGACGGTAGTCAAAATTGAAGGCTTGCGTGAACAAACGCGCGATGAGCTGGAACAAAAAAAGGGCGAATTGGCCGACGAACAATTCAATCTGCGCATGAGGCAGTCATTAAAGGCTTTGGATAATCCTTTGCGTCTTCGCCAGATTCGCCGCGAAATAGCCCGGATTATGACGGTACTCCGCGAAGATGACCTTGAAATAAGAAAACTGGCCAAGACCAAAACCACTGTACTGGGTGAGGAAAGCCCTAAGAAAAAGGCAAAGAAGAAATAAATATGACTGAAGCTGCAGCAACCAGAAGCATTAGAAAAGTCCGTGTCGGTACCGTCGTTTCCGACAAAGGAAATAAGAGTATTATAGTCCGGGTGAACCGTACTATACGACACCCCCTCTATTTCAAACCGGTGCGGACATTTTCCAAGTTCTATGCGCACGATGAAAAGAATGAGGCAAAATTAGGCGATGTGGTGCGTATTATGGAAACTCGACCGATTTCCAAAACCAAACGCTGGCGTTTAGTTGAGGTTGTTGAAAAGGCTGAATAAGATAAAGCGTTAACAGCATGATTAGAGAATTTACAGTAGTATCAGTCGCAGATAACTCGGGTGCACGGAAAGCCATGTGCTTTCGCATCCTGGGTGGCCGGAAAAAAGTGGCCAGAATCGGCGACACCATAGTGGTAACCGTCAAAGAAGCCATTCCCGGCGGCCAGGTTAAGCGTTCCGAAGTTTGCAAAGCAGTAGTAGTACGCACCAAGTCTCCACTGCGACGCAAAGACGGCTCGCTCATTCGCTTTTCAGACAATGCGGCAGTTATTATAAACGAACAAAAAGAGCCGCGAGGGACTCGTATTTTTGGTCCGGTTGCACGCGAACTTCGCGAAAAACAGTTTATGAAAATTATTTCCCTCGCTCCGGAGGTGCTCTAATGAGAATTAGAAAAGGGGATACCGTCTTTATTCGCACTGGTGAAGATCGCGGAAAAAAAGGAAAGGTTCTTTTTATCAATACCTCGAAAAACAAGGTACTGGTAGAAGGCATCAACATGCGCAAGCGGGCACAGCGACCAAGTAAGAAAAACCCCAAAGGCGGCATTTTGACCATTGAATCGCCGGTGCATATCAGCAACGTGGCATTATTTAATTCGGCCATTAACGGTCCGACCAAGATTTCGATTAAAATAATTGACGAAGGCGGCCGGAAGAAAAAAGTCCGCATTTGTAAAGCGACCGGTGAAGAGATTTAAAAAACATTATGCCAACAGTATTTGACAAATACAAAAAGGAAGTGGTGCCGAGGTTAATGGAAGAGTTCAAGTACTCCTCACCAATGGAAGTTCCCAAGCTTTCCAAAATCACTATTAACATCGGTGTCGGCGATGCCACGCTAAACGCCAAAGCATTGGAAAAAGCGGTGGAAGAACTGACCAGGATTACCGGCCGCAGGCCGTATCTTACCCGCGCCCGCAAAAGCATTTCCAATTTTAAGCTGCGTAAAGGGATGCCCATAGGCTGCAAAGTTACTTTGCGCCGTGAGGTCATGTATGAATTCTTTGACCGACTGGTAAATATTGCCATCCCCCGTATTCGTGATTTCAGGGGTGTCAATACCGATTCCTTTGACGGGCGCGGCAATTATAATCTCGGATTGACCGAACAGCTGATTTTTCCGGAAATTGAAATGGACAAAGTTGAAAAAATCCGCGGTATGAATATTACGTTTTCAACCACCGCCAGAAGCGATGAGGAAAGCAAAAGGCTTTTAGGTGAGTTAGGCATGCCTTTTCGTAAATAGGTGAATGATGGCCAAAAAGTGTTTGATTGAAAAACAGAAACGGAAACCGAAATTTGCAGTGCGGGCCTATAGCCGCTGCCGCCGCTGCGGCCGTCCCCGCGCTTTTTATCGTCGTTTCGGTTTATGCCGTATCTGTTTCAGAGAAATGGCGTTGGCGGGAGAAATTCCCGGCGTTGTTAAATCCAGCTGGTAAAAAAGGAATTACGGAGTTCAAATAATATGGGAATGACTGACCCGGTTGCAGATCTGTTGACAAGAATTAGAAATGGCGCCAAAGCGCATAAAAACGCCATTGATGTACCCAAATCGAAGCTCAAAAAGCAGATCGTTGAATTGATGCTTGAAAACAAATACTTAAAAGATTTGATAGAACTGCCGGACACCAAACAGGGTATCCTGCGTGTCTACTTGCGCTACAGCGTCGGTGACGAACCGGTAATAAAGGGGTTACAGCGTATTTCCCGTCCGGGGCTGCGGACTTATTTTGACGCCGAAAAAGTCAAAAAGTCGGTGCACAGTATGCGGGGGATGATGGTGGTGTCCACTTCGCAGGGAGTTATGACCAATTTTGCTGCCGCTAAAAAAGGTGTCGGAGGCGAAGTTTTATTGAGGTGCTGGTAATACGGAATAAAAAATATGTCACGAATAGGTAAACAACCGGTACCCATTCCGGATAAAACAAAAGTAGAAATAACCGGCGCTAATGTGACAGTTACCGGTCCAAAAGGCTCGCTTTCTTTTGAAGTGCATCCTGACATTAATGTCGCGGTTCAGGAAAAAGAAATAGTCGTCAAGCGAAAATCCGATATGAAAAAGAATCGGGCGCTCCACGGCCTAACACGAGCTCTATTGAGCAACATGGTGGAAGGCGTCAATAAAGGTTACAAGAAAGAACTGCAGATTGTCGGTGTGGGATTTCGTGCGGAAGTTAGAGGCAAGATAATGGTAATGAATATCGGCTACTCGCATCCGATAATCTTTCGCCCTCCGGATGGAATTCACATTGTCGTAGAACCCAAAGAAAACAGAATCGAAGTGAGCGGTATCGACAAACAGCTGGTCGGTCAGGTAGCCGCCAAAATAAGATCATTCCGAAAGCCGGAACCATACAAAGGAAAAGGTATTCGGTACTTAAACGAATACGTGCGCCATAAAGCTGGCAAAACTGCCGGAAGCACCGGTACCACCGGCGCCGCATAGCAGTATAGAGAGTAATGATATATGGCAGACAGAAATGTAGTAAAAACTGAAAAAGCTGAACGCCGTCGCCGTCGGGTGCGGGCTAAAGTCGTTGGCACCGCCCAAATTCCGCGATTGTCAGTATCTAAATCGTTGAATAATACCTTCGCCCAGATAATCGACGACGTTAAGCAAATCACACTTCTTGCCACGGCTACGAATTCCAAACAAGTTTTGGATAAACTGGGAAAGAAAAGCAAAAAAACCGATGCGGCCCGCGTTGTCGGCGAAGAGTTAGCTAAACTGGCTAAAGATAAAGGAATTGAGCGAGTCGTTTTTGACCGAAATCAATATCGGTATCATGGCCGGGTGAAAGCCGTTGCCGAAGGCGCCCGTAAAGGCGGATTGAAGTTTTAAATAAGTAAACTGTAATTAAGAGGTAAGATTTGGCAAGATACGAAATGGGTGATTTTGAATTACTGGAAAAGGTAATTCATGTTAATCGAGTGGCAAAAGTGGTAAAAGGAGGTCGTCGTTTCAGTTTCACGGCGTTAGTGGCAGTCGGTGATCAAAAAGGAAAAGTTGGCGTTGGTCATGGTAAAGCCCCGGAAGTTTCCGATGCCATCAGAAAAGCGACCGAAGCTGCCAAAAAAGGCATGACTAAAGTAAGCCTGGTCAACGGCACTATTCCGCATCGCATCGACGGCCAATTCGGCGCCACGACCGTTGTTATGCGTCCCGCTTCACCCGGTACCGGTGTTATCGCCGGAGGCGCTGTACGCGCTATTTTGGAATCGGTGGGAATTCGTGACATCCTGGCCAAAGCGCTCGGCAGCCGCAACCCCTTTAATGTTGTCAAAGCTACTATGGACGGACTACAGAGACTGCGCACTCGCGAAGAAGAATTGTCGTTCAGAGAAAAACAGTAATTAGAGATCTATAACAGTGGCTAAATTGAAAATAACACAAATTCGCAGCACCATCGAGAAGCCCGAAAGGCAGAAGAGAGTTATCGAAGCTCTGGGCCTGGGGAAAATTCGCCGTTCTGTTATTCACAAAAATAACCCCCAGATTCTGGGAATGATTAATGCGGTCAAGCATCTGGTATCAGTCGAGGAGATTAAGTAACCAATATGGAATTGCATAACCTAAAACCTCCCAAAGGCTCCAGACACTACCGCAAACGCGTCGGACGCGGCCCCGGCAGTGGTATGGGGAAAACTTCGACTCGCGGACATAAAGGCCAGAAAGCACGCAGCGGCGGCAGCAAACGCCCCGGCCACGAAGGCGGCCAGATGCCGATTTATCGCCGCCTGCCCAAAAGAGGCTTTCATAATCTACTGCGCACCGAATACCAAATAGTAAATGTCTCTGATTTGACCAGATGCAAGGAAAAAGAACTCACACAAGAAACTCTAATTGCGGCCGGACTTATTAAAAAATCGAGTGTCCCGGTCAAAATCCTCGGCAACGGCAAACTAGAAAAAGCCTATACCGTTAAGGCCAACGCCTTCTCCAAATCGGCCATAGAAAAAATCGAACAAGCGGGCGGCAAAGCGCTTGTTGTCAGCGCCGCTGCTCCAGAGGTGGCTTAGTGCTCGAAAAGTTCCAGTCGATTTTTAAGGTAGAAGAACTGCGCCGACGTATTTTCTACACGGTCATGATTCTGGTCGTCTACCGTATCGGCGGGCATATTCCTACACCGGGTATCGACGGTACAATTCTGACTGCGGCTCTTTCAAATAATACAATTTTTGGATTGCTTGATTTGTTTGCCGGCGGCGCCTTCGCCAAGGCAACTATTTTTGCTCTGGGCATTATGCCCTATATCTCTGCTTCGATTATGCTTCAGTTGTTAGGTGCCGTAGTTCCCTTTTTACAAAGACTCCAGCGCGAAGGAGAAGAAGGCCGCCGCAAGATTACTCAATACACTCGTTATTTAACGGTGTTAATCGCCGGCATGCAGGCTTGGGGCACAGCCGTTTTTTTGACCACCATTAATGTAAACGGCGTCTCCGCTGTCCACATGGAAAAATTCGGATTTATACCCCTGACCATATTGACGTTTACCTCCGGCTGTATACTCATCATGTGGTTTGGGGAAAAAATCACGGAGCGCGGCATTGGCAATGGTATTTCATTGATTATCTTCATTGGCATTGTGGCCCGATTCCCGGACGCGGTGGTCGAAGAAGTTTTGCTGGTCTGGCATGGCAGCCGCTCTTTGGTTCTGGAAGTCTTCATGGTAGCACTAATGGTTCTGGTCGTGGCGGCGGTTATTTTGGTTACTCGCGCCCAACGCCGTGTCCCTGTCCAGTATCCGCGCAAAGTAGTCGGACGGAGAGTATTTGGCGGCACCAGTACGCATTTGCCTTTATCGGTTAATTCCGCCGGTGTTATTCCGATTATCTTTGCCCAATCAATTATGTTTTTGCCGGCAACTGTCGCCCAGTTGTTTCCCAACACCGACTGGCTTCAGAATATGGTGGCGGTTTGGCTGGCTCCGGGCGGCTTGTGGTACTCCACTATTTACAGCTTGATAATTATTTTCTTCGCATATTTCTATACGGCCATCGTTTTTAACCCGATGGAAATAGCGGATAACATGCGCCGCAACGGCGGTTATATTCCCGGAATTCGCCCGGGGAAAAACACAGCCGACTATGTCGAAAGAATTCTAACCAGAATTACTCTTCCGGGTGCAGTATTTTTTGCAGTGATAGCCGTTCTGCCGTGGGTCCTGGTGGGGCAATTTAATGTCAATTTCTTTTTCGGCGGCACCGGCTTGTTGATTGTCGTCGGCGTGGCTCTGGATACTTTACAGCAGATTGAATCGCACCTCTTAATGCGCCATTACGAGGGATTCTTGAAGAAAGGGAAAATTCGCGGGAGGTCGATGTAGGTATGAACCTTGTCTTCCTCGGACCTCCGGGTTCAGGCAAGGGAACTCAAGCTATACGAGTTGCCAAAGCTATGAATCTGGTCCATATCTCCACTGGGGACTTATTGCGTGAAGCCGTTAAGAACAAAACGGAACTTGGAAAAAAAGTTGAAGATATTATGAAACTGGGACAATTGGTCCCGGATGAGGTAGTGATTAGCCTGATAGGTCAAAAGATATCGGCAATTGAGAAGAGCAATGGATTCATTTTGGACGGGTTTCCTCGCAATTTGCCGCAGGCTGAAAGTTTAAAGTTCATGTTTGACCATAAAAAGATGAAATTGGATAAAGCCATGCTGTTGAAAGTTAGCGACACCGAAGTCGTGAAACGTTTGTCCGGCCGCTGGCACTGTTCAAAGTGCAATGCCGGTTATAATTACCCGCGCAATATGCCCAAACACGAGGGCATTTGTGACATCGACGGCGAACAACTGTTGCGCCGCGCCGATGACGAAGAATCAGTAGTGAGCTACAGACTGGAAGTATATAAAAAGGAAACGAGACCCATCGAAGATTTTTACCGCAAGGAATCGATCCTTGAGGAAATCCAGGGTGAACAGAGTCCTGATAAAGTTTTTCAAGATATTTTGACAGCAGTAAAGTAAAAGAGTGATTGCTTTGAAGACCAGACAAGATATTGAAATAATGCGTCAAGCCGGCCGCGTGGTGGCCCAGACTCTGGATATGATTGGCGAACACATTGTGCCGGGCGTGACAACCGGTCAGCTGGACATGCTGGTGGAAGATTTTATTCGCTCTAAAGGAGCCATCCCGGCCTTTAAAAACTATCACGGCTTTCCGGCATCAGCTTGCATCTCAATTGACGATGAAGTGGTGCACGGCATACCGGGCAGCAGAAAATTGAAAGAAGGAGAGATTGTCTCTGTCGACGTCGGTTCAATTGTTGACGGGTTTTATGGAGATGGCGCCCGCACATTCCCGGTGGGGCAAATATCAGCAGATAAGAAAAAACTATTGGAATTGACTCAAAAATGTTTGGAGGCCGGTATCGAGCAGGCTCGTCCCGGAAACAGACTGGGTGCGATATCAGCAGCAGTTCAAAAAGTCGCTGAATCAAATGGATTGGGAGTTGTCAGGCAATTAGTTGGACATGGCATTGGCCGCCAAATGCACGAAGAACCGCAGGTGCCCAATTTCGGGTTGCCTACCGATGGGCCGGTTCTCAAAGCTGGGATGGTCCTGGCTATTGAACCGATGATCAATGCCGGCACTTATGATGTCAAAACCATGCCCGATGGTTGGACAGTTGTTACAGCCGATGGGCAGCCCTCGGCGCATTTTGAACATACGGTGGCTATCACGGAAGGTGAGCCGGATATTCTGACTTTAAGTTAAAAGGATTTATGGCTAAAGAAGAGACGATTTCGGTAGAAGGAAAAGTGAAAGAAACGTTGCCAAATGCCATGTTTAAAGTGGAACTTGATAATGGTCATGTTGTTTTAGCACATATCTCCGGCAAGATGAGGATGAACTTTATAAAGATACTTCCCGGCGACAAAGTTACGCTGGAGCTTTCCCCCTATGATTTGTCGCGCGGTCGCATAACCTATAGATATAAATAAAATAGACAGGATTGTACAAATATGAGAGTTAGATCGGCATTAAAAAAACGCTGCGAGAATTGCAAAATTATAAAAAGGCGGGGAGTATTGCGAGTGATTTGTTCCAAAAACCCCAGCCACAAACAGCGTCAAGGATAGAATTACAAGGAGTAAGCATTGGCTCGTATAGCAGGTGTAGATTTACCGAATAATAAGCGCGTCGAAGTCGCCTTGACTTACATTTTTGGCATCGGCAATTATCGCGCTCATCAAATTCTGAAGAAAACCAAAGTCAGTCCGGACACCCGTGTCAATAAGCTGACGGAAGATGATGTTTCCAAACTGCGAGCCGTCATTGAAAATGAATATCCGGTGGAAGGCGCGCTGCGCAGTCAGATTTCAATGAACATCAAAAGACTGGTGGACATTGGCTGTTATCGCGGCATGCGGCACCGCCGCGGACTGCCGGTACGCGGTCAGCGCACCAAGACCAATGCGCGCACCCGCAAAGGGCCTCGTCGTACTATCGGTGGCATGAAGAGAAAAGAAGTGAAGAAATAGATTTTATATACGGGAGTTTATAATTGAACGAAGTAAAAAAAGTAGTCAAACCCAAAAGAAAAGCCGGCCCCGCTGATTTCAGTGGTGTGGTGCATATTCAGGCGACTTTTAATAATACCCTGATCAATATTACCGATTCGCAGGGTAGAACAGTCTCCTGGTCAAGCGCTGGTCGCAGCGGATTCAAAGGCTCCAAAAAATCGACACCATTTGCAGCGCAGCAAGCTGCGGCCAATGCGGCCAGAGAAGCGATGGACGCCGGAATTAGAAAAGTAGAAGTATGGGTGAAAGGACCGGGCTCCGGGCGCGAAGCCGCCATTCGGTCGCTGTCAGCCGCCGGTCTGGATGTAACTTTAATAAAAGATGTTACACCCATCCCCCATAATGGTTGCCGTCCACCGAAACGGCGCCGAGTTTAGTTTTATCATAAATTTGAAACAACAGGTTGTATAATTAACAGTTCACAACCTTTTGAGGAGAAACAGGTCATATGAAATTAAAGCAGCTGGCAATGCCGAAAGAAGTCATCAGCGATCAGGCTTCGGCCGCTGAAAACCATTCACGATTCGTAATTGAGCCGCTCGAACGCGGTTTTGGTACTACTCTGGGTAATAGCCTTCGCCGGGTATTGTTATCGGCCATACAAGGCTCCGCCGTGGCGTCAATGCGTATCGGTGGAACTTTGCATGAATTCTCGTCCATCGAAGGCGTTTATGAGGATGTTATCCAGATTGCTCTGAATGTTAAAAGCATTATCACCAGACTCCACACCGATGACATAAAGACGCTGCGATTGAAGAAAAGCGGCAAAGGGAAAATCACTGCCGGTATGTTTGAATCAATTGCCGATGTGGAGATTCTCAATCCCGATTTGCATATTTGCGAAGTTACCGACAACATTAATTTCGAAATGGAAATAGATGTGGCCGGCGGACGTGGCTATGCGATTGCCGAATCCAACAAGCGTCCGGATGCTCCGGCCGGTACGATATTCCTGGATTCACTCTTCTCTCCGGTTACCAAAGTTTCCTTTACAACTGAAGACACCCGAGTCGGCCAGAAAACAGACTATGACCGCCTGACTCTTGAAATCACTACTAACGGTTCAATCACCCCCGAAGATGCTTTAAGCTGGGCGGCCAAGACCATCAAAGACCATTTGCATCTGTTCATTCACATTGATGAAGAAGTTGTTACGCCGGAAGAAGAAGAGGAAGATGAAGGAACCAAGAAAATCAAGAATCTTCTTAAGACCCGCGTCGATGATTTGGAATTGTCGGTGCGTTCATCCAACTGCCTGCGCGCTGCCAATATTCAGACTATCCATGATCTGGTAACCAAAACTGAATCTGAAATGCTGAAATACCGCAACTTTGGCAGAAAATCATTAAACGAAATCAGCCAGCTTTTGGAAGAAATGGGACTGCACTTCGGTATGGATATTTCCAAATTTGCTGACGCGGAAAAAAACGGTAAAGGCAAGCTTTAAGGCTATATATGGGTCATCGTGATAAAACAGTTAAACTGAATATTACCAGTTCACATCGGATTGCTATGTTCTCCAATATGGCAACGTCTCTTTTAGAGCACCGGGTTATCCGCACCACTGATGCCAAAGCCAAAGCGCTGAAACCGCTGGTTGACCGCATTATCTCTACCGCCAAAGGGAATGACTTGCACGCCAAAAGATTAGTGGCCAGAACTATTCATGATAAAGCCGTATTCAAAAAGCTGTTCGATGAAATTGTTCCGCAGTTCAAGGACCGCACCAGCGGCTTTTCCAGAGTCATCAAACTCGGTGTTCGCCGCGGCGATGGCGCTCCGATTTCGGTCGTCGAGCTACTTACCGAGAAGCCGGTGGTAGTCGAAGATACTAAAGACAAAGGGAAAAAAGGGAAAACCGCCGGAGCTGCCAAACCCGCTAAGTCTAAAAAGATGGCTGCAGCCAAAAATAAAAAGGCAGCCAAGACCAAATAAATATCGCGCATTTTTATAGTTAAATCATTGTCTTTTATGAAGTCCGTCCGCCTAGGCGGATGGACTTTTTTGTGCCCACTTAAACCATTACTTTAACCCCGGTAATTTCAGAAAACTATTGACCTGATTTATGATAAAGAGCCATATTGAACTATCAAATTAACCTCAAACGGAGTCGAGGGGATATGAATCAGCAAATGCCTCAACCAGAGAAAAAAGGATTGTCCAAGGGATGCACGGTAGCGCTTATAATCGGCGGAGTAGTAGCCGTGCTGATTATCGCAGTTGTAATTATGATAATGGTTAAGGGAAAAGACGTGGCCAAATGGGCCTTCGTCCAGGCCATTGACAATGAGAAGAATGTTATAATGCAGAGTCAGATTCCCGGAATTGATACGGCTGCCGTTAACAGCGTGGCTGATGGCTTTAAAGAAAGAATCGAATCACCTGACTTTCAATTTGACCAGGTCATGTCCTTTCAGGGATTCGTGCAGCAATACGCCACCGACGCCAGAGCCGATTCTTCCGAAGCGGCCCAGTTTGTGGAAGCCATGATTGAGTGTTACCCCGGTCTGGCAGACCGCTATCAGCCAAACATTACAACAGATACATCTGCAATAACCGATGAAAACCAGTCAGAATAACAAGTGACTATTGATATAAGATTTCATAGTTCACTATGGAGAACCTGTCATTGTTGGCCACTGTGATAACACCCTTATTGACTTATTTGCTGGGAGGAATTCCTTTCGGTTTGATTATTGCAAAACTATCTGGCATTGAAGATATCCGAAAACTGGGTTCGGGCAATATTGGAGCTACTAATGTCTGGAGAGTAGCCGGCGCTAAAGTCGCCTTGTGGGTATTCTTCTTTGATATTGGCAAGGGCGTAGCTGCTGTATCAGTTGCCAAGTTGATTTTTCGCCATTTCAATATCTCGATGATGTCTATGGAGTTATTCCTGGCCATATGCGGAATTGCAGCTGTACTGGGTCATGTCTTTCCCGTTTATCTTGGTTTCAAAGGCGGCAAAGGTGTCAATACTGGTCTGGGGGTTGTTGCCACATTACTCCCCATGCAGACTTTGATTAGTTTTGTAGCATTTATGTTGACCCTTTTACTGTCTCGTTATGTTTCGTTAGGATCAATCATCGCAGTCATTACCTTGTGCAGCACTTTACTGATTCAGAAATTTGGAATTAATCAGCCTGTCAGTACAATTTACCTTTCAATGGCAGTGATTTTAGGAGTGCTGGTGATATTTGCCCATCGCAAAAACATTTTGAGAATAATCGACGGCACTGAAAACCGTTTCAGTTTTTCGACTCAACCGTCAAATGCCAAATAATATGTTCGAAAGAATTACCATAGTCGGCGCCGGTTCCTGGGGCATGGCTGTGTCTCAAATTCTGACAGATAACGGCGCCAGTGTGACTCTCTGGGAATACGACCGGAAAACCTATGAACGCTTCGCCGAAGAGCGCCGGCAGGAAGATAAACTTCCCGGTTTTAAAATGCCTGATAAAGTTGTAATTACCAATTCCCTCGACGAGGCGCTCGTAAACTCTTCGCTAATCATTTTGGCAGTCCCTGCCCAGTATTTGCGGGGAACATTGGTCAAAGCGGCTGAAATAATATCTGAAGGCGCCGTCATAGTCAATTTGGCCAAAGGAATTGAGAACAAAACCCTTAAACGAATGTCAGAAGTTATCAGTGACGTATTGAAAGAGAAGAGAGTCACGATTGCGACACTTTCGGGTCCTTCTCATGCCGAGGAAGTAGTCCGCCGGATGCCGACCACAGTCGTAATTGCCGGTAAAAACGACCGCCATATCGAACAACTTCAGGAATTGTTCTCCAACAGTTATTTCAGGGCTTACAAAACGGCTGATATCATTGGAGTGGAACTAGGCGGCTCATTAAAAAATATCATTGCCATAGCCGCCGGCATTGCCTCCGGATTAGGATTAGGCGATAATACCCTCGGTGCCTTGGTCACCAGAGGTCTGGCGGAAATTACTCGCCTGGGAATTGTACTTGGCGCCAAATCGGAAACATTTGCAGGACTGTCGGGAGTCGGAGACTTAATTACCACTTGCGCTTCAAAACACAGCCGCAATCGTTATGTCGGCGACAGAATCGGAAAAGGTGAAAAGTTGGAAGATATTCTGGCAGCGATGTCTATGATTGCCGAAGGTGTCGAAACGACCCGCGCCGGCTACGATTTGTCGCGCCTTTACGAAGTTGAAATGCCAATTACCAAGGAAGTATACAAAGTGCTTTTCGAGAATAAACCACCGGGCGAGGCAGTCTGGGAATTAATGGGCCGAGAACTCAAATCGGAAGTCTGGCGCTAAACTACTAAGGGGAAGGTGTATGAATAATATCAGTAAAGACGAAAAGATGTATTACTCCATCAGCGAAGTTTCCAGAATGACTGGCCTGGAAGCTTATGTGCTTCGCTTCTGGGAAAAGGAATTCCCCGTGCTAAAGCCCCGCAAAAATCGGGGCGGCAATCGTACTTACACTGAAAAAGACATTGAAGTCATCAACCGCATAAAACATCTGCGCACCAAGGAAAAGCTGACCATTCCCGGCGCCCGCACCCGGCTGATGATGAAACGCCCCAGCGAAGAAAAAGAAGAAATGGTGTCATCGGCCAAAATAAAAACAGTAATCGGCCAAATCCGCAAAGATGTCGAAGAACTTCTCAAGCTTTTCCCTTGAGATTCCTTGCAAAATCCTTAAATTGTGTCTTCACGTGTATAAGAAGTAACGTCGGAGCGTAGCGCAGTTTGGTAGCGCACTCGCTTGGGGTGCGAGAGGTCGGCCGTTCAAATCGGCTCGCTCCGACCATTATTGGGGTCAATAAGGAAACCTGTTAAATCCGGTGATATAATAAAGTTGTCCTGAGCCCGTCGAAGGATTCTTCACTCCTAAGCAGATAAGATCAAGAATGAAAGACAAGAATGATAACACCGTCCTCGTCATCGTCCCCGCCTACAACGCCGGCAAATATCTTAACGAATTGATTCCGCGTATTCAGAAATACGTTTGCCATGAAAACCTGCTGGTCATCAACGACGGTTCGAAAGACGATACTCTGGAGCTGCTTAAAAAGCTGAATATAAATTATCTCTCTTTTCCTCAAAACCGGGGGAAAGGAGCGGCACTTGTTGCCGGATTTAATTACGCCAAAGAAAATGGTTATCGCTCCGTATTAACTATCGATGCTGACCTGCAACACCTCCCCGAAAATATTCCCAGTTTTTTTGCAGTTGACGACGGCAACACAGTGGTCATTGGCACTCGCAAGATGAATCCTAAAATCATGCCTTTTGACCGCTGGCTAACCAATAACCTAACTTCCTTAATTATTTCAATTTTTTCAACAGCTCGCGTGCGCGACAGTCAATCAGGTTATCGCCTCATTCCCACCACTCTATTGAAAGCGGCCCCTCTAAAAACAATCAAATATGACCTGGAATCCGAAATGCTTTTCAAAGCCGGCGCCGCCCGTTTTGCAGTCGGTGAAGTCCCCATCGCCACTGTCTATGAAGGTTCGCACTCTTACATACATCCCATTATTGACACCGGCCGTTTCATTCGCCAAATCTGGAAACGCATCTGGTGTTGAAGAGGTTTAGTAATTCTGAATATACTTGTTACCAATGACGACGGTTATAACTCCGATGGAATAATCGCCCTGGCCAGAGAACTTCGTAAGTTTGCCAATATTTATGTGGTCGCACCTGACCGTGAGCAATCGGCAAGCTCTCACTCTTTAACATTGAATCGCCCCTTGCGTGTTCAAAAAATCTCGAATGACTGGTACGCAATCGACGGCACTCCGACCGACAGCGTGATGCTGGCCGTTCACCTCTTTTTTAAAAAGAGACGCCCGGATATAATAGTTTCCGGCGTAAATCATGGCCCGAATATGGGAGACGATGTCACCTATTCCGGAACCATTGCCGCCGCCATTGAAGGCTCTTATTTGAGAATTCCATCTATCTCCGTTTCCATGAACGACTATGTTCCCAATACTCCGATGGCTCGCGCTGCCAATTTCGTGGGAAGACTAATAAAAGCTTATCCCAAGTTTAAACTCGATCCTTCAGTTTTCTTAAATGTCAATCTCCCCAAAGACAACGGCAGACCTTACAGCAAATTTCAATTCACTTCGCCAGGAATTAGACGATACAAGGACATTATTTATCGCAAAACTGACCCTAGGGGAAAACTATACTACTGGATAGGCGGGACTCCTCAATGGAAAAAGATACCCGGCTCCGATTTTGAGGCTGTCAGCAGGGGTAAAGTCTCTATATCGCCGTTACGTCCTGATTTCGAGGAAACCGATTCTCTAAAGCGACTCTCTGAAATGTCCTTCAAGATTTGATTTGCAGAATTAGGCTGTTGTCAAAATATAAGTGATTCAGCCGATTGTCCGAAAACAGTTGACAGAATAAGGGAATTCTTTATCATAACTCCTTGCGACAAAGCTTAATCGGGGTGTGGCGCAGTTGGTAGCGCGCTTGGTTCGGGACTAAGAGGTCGCTGGTTCAAATCCAGTCACCCCGATTTAATTCTTTGGAGTGCCAGAACCAATGAAGAATAAACAACTGACCGTCATCTTCACCATAATTTACGTCATTTTTATTATCGTATCTTGCGAAAAGATACTGCCACCTGCACCCGCAGACGATGAACTTTTGGACGGACCCGTTGAAGGACTTTCCCACGAAGAATCACTTCGGTTCCTAAGAGGAGATGTTGCCTTTAATGATAATATTTTCACTGCCGAAACGGGTCTTGGTTCAATTTTCGTAGCTACAAGCTGCGGCAGTTGCCACGCTGGCGACGGGAAAGGACATCCTTTTACAACGCTTACCCGCTTCGGGCAAACTGACAGTACCGGTAACCAGTACTTAAATCAAGGCGGTCCCCAATTACAGAACCGGGCATTGCCGGGAATTATCCCCGAACAAATTCCGGCAGGGGCAACTTTTGCCAAATTCACCCCGCCGGCAGTCACTGGTTTAGGGTTCTTAGAACTAGTTTCCGATGCCGATATTCTGGCAATGTCTGACCCCAATGATGCCAATACCGATGGCATTTCGGGCGTTCCCAATTGGGATACCCTTGCTTCTTTTATCTCCCCCAACCCTAACGCAATAACGCTTAACGGAAAATACATTCATCGATTCGGCAAAAAAGCAGCCGTTTATAATCTATTGAATCAAACTGTAAATGCCTACAATCAGGATATTGGCATTACGTCCATTTTTAGCCCCATAGACGTCTATTCTCACTTCGAGATCGACCCCGAAGTTTCAACCCCAACCATCAATGATGTTGTCTCTTATTTGCAGACATTGAAGGCGCCAATCCCGCGAAATCAAAATGACCCGGTCGTGCAACAGGGTAAAAATATTTTCTTACAAATTGGCTGCGAAAGCTGTCACAAACAAACGCTGAATACAGGGACCTCTAACGTTGAGGCACTTTCAAACAAAGAGTTTCATCCTTATACCGATTTGTTGCTTCACGATATGGGCGTGGGTTTAGACGATGGTTACACCGAAGGGAATGCAAAAACTTATGAATGGAGGACTCCGCCACTTTGGGGTTTAGGGCTTTCACCCAATTCCCAGGGCGGCCAATACTTTTTGATGCACGATGGCAGAGCCAAAAGCATTGAAGAAGCAATTCAAATGCACGGTGGCGAAGCCGCCAATAGCCAATCACAATTCCAAAGCCTGTCCCAGCTTGACAAGAAGGCGTTGATTACTTTTTGTGAATCGTTGTAAGAAATTCATTGTCAAATGAATCGAAAAGAATTTATCAAAACTTGTTGTTTTGCTTGCTTAGGAGGGTCGGTTTTAGCGGCTGTGCTGGAAAGTTGTGCCGGCGCTTATTATTATGCTAAGACTTCTTTGGAAAACAATCAGTTCACTATCAAGAAGACAGAGTTTATAAAAGTAGAAAAAGAGAAAACGGTGCATCGCAAATATGTATTGGTGAATTCCCACAAATATGGTCATCCGATTTGCATTTATAAGATAGGTGAAAATGACTATTCCGCCTTATTGATGGAGTGCACTCACCGAGGATGCGAACTGGAACCGCTGGGAGATTACCTGGTCTGTCCTTGTCACGGCAGCGAATTTACAAACAGAGGACTGGTGCAAAACGCACCCGCAACGGACAGATTAAAGACCTTTCAAGTAACCACAGACAATGAAAACATCTATGTACAACTCTAATATTTTCGCGGCGTTTGTTCTTTGTATCTGCCTGTATGTCACAGCAAATGCACAAACCGACAGCACGTTTATTAAGAGAGTACCAGCTGACACAGCAGGGCAAACACTGAATATGGATGCCGTTTACAACCGACCATTTCTATCGGTAGGGAAATTGCCAATTGCCATTGGCGGCTATTTAGAAGCTAACACACATTATACGTCCACCGACGGGGTTTCTGACGGGTTTTCCTTTCAGATGAGGAGGTGGACCTTATTCTTTTCATCTACTATTGCGGAAAGAATAAAGTTTCTTTCCGAATTGGAATTTGAAGACGGCACCAAAGAAATCAATATTGAAATCGCTGCAATGGATATTGAATTTCACCCATTGGTGAAATTGCGTGGGGGCATCATTTTGAATCCAATTGGGGGGTTCAATCAAAACCACGACGGACCGCGATGGGATTTCATTGACAGGCCCATTTCAGCAACGACTATTATTCCTTCCACTCTATCAAATGTAGGTCTGGGTTTGCACGGAAAACAGGTTTCCCGCAGCTGGATTCTTGGCTATGAAATATATCTAACCAATGGCTTTGATGACAAAATTATTTCTAACGAAGAGAACCGCACATCATTGGCAGCAGGAAATTCAAACCCCGAAAAGTTTGAAGAAAGCAACAGTGGACTGCCGATGTTTACCGGCAAATTGGTTTTTCGCAACCGCAATATTGGCGAGCTTGGCATTTCATATATGACAGGAGTTTACAACAAATATAAAGAAGATGGTCTGATACTTGACAGTAAACGTAGTTTGGATGTAGTCGCAGTCGATTTCAATACTTCGCTGGCTAAAAACAAATTGAACATAACTGGAGAGATTGCCAAAGTGTACGTTGATGTTCCCGAGACCTACAGTCAAACATATGGATCCGAACAATTTGGCGGTTTTATTGACTTTGTTGGCACAATTGTTCAGCGGGCAATGATGGATTGGGAAAAGGCAAAAATAAACTTGGCCTTACGGTTAGAATATGCTGACTATAATCAGGGAAATTTTAAAGAAACAGGCGAAAACATTTCAGACCACATTTGGTCAATCCTGCCAGGCATTGCCTTCCGACCCGTTGGCACAACCGTCTTGCGTTTCAATTATCGCTACCAGCATCAAACAGACCTGTTAGGAAATCCACCTGCAAAGTCTGGAGCTATTCAATTCGGGTTCTCTACTTATTTCTAAAGTAAAATAGAACAATGAGGCAAACCATGGTCACCAAGCGTAAACCTGTTATTGCCGTGATAGGCGCGGGGAAATGCTCCAAGAAGCTTCAGGATATGGCTGCTGAAGTCGGCCGCTACATTGCAGAAAATGGTGGCGTTCTTGTTTGCGGCGGACTGGGGGGTACCATGGAGGGAGCCGCTCGCGGTGCCAAAGAAGCCGGCGGCACAACCATTGGAATCATCCCCACCGATAACAAAGCCCACGCCAACGAATTCATCGATTACGTAATTGCCACCGGAATCGGCCATGCCCGCAACATCATTGTGGTCAATTCTGCAGATGCCATAGTGGCATTACCCGGAAAATACGGCACACTGTCAGAAATGGCTTTTGCCTTGAATGCCGGCAAACCGATTGTTTCCGTTTCGTCCTGGAAGTTGGGCGATGAAATCAGGCAAGTAGAAGACCCCATAGAGGCGGCCAAAATCGCTCTCGACATGGCCCGCAAAACAATTTGAGCTCGATCGGCGCAGAAATAAAAGTGGCAGGGTATGTGCAGGGAGTTGGGTTTCGCTTTTTTTGTCATCGACTGGCCTCAAGCCTTAACATTAAAGGTTGGGTGCGAAACAATCCCGACAGTTCAGTATCGATTCGAGCTGAGGGCGACCGGAGTCAATTGGAAGAAATGATCAAGAGTCTGAAAGTCGGTCCTCGCGCCGCCCAAGTCAAGGATGTCAAAGTCCACTGGGTTCCATTTTCAGGAGAATTTAAAAGCTTTGAAGTGGTCGGTTGATTGAATAAATTGTAGCCCCATGACTGAACTGGCCTCATATATCAGAACTGTTCCGGACTTTCCCAAGCCGGGAATTCTCTTTTATGACATAACAACGCTGTTGGAGCACCCCAAAGGGTTTCAATTGGCGCTGGAGCGAATGGAAAAGTACGTGCGCTCTCGCAAACCCGATGCAATTGTGGCAATTGAATCACGAGGATTCCTATTCGGTGCGGCGCTGGCTGACAGACTCAAATTAGGTGTGATTCCGGTCAGAAAAATCGGCAAGCTCCCCTCCGAAACCATTTCACAGGAATATGCTCTTGAATATGGCACCGATCACGTCGAGATTCACTCGGATTCTGTAGAACCCGGCGACCGGGTAGTGGTTGTAGACGACCTGATCGCGACTGGTGGCACGATTGCCGCCACCTGTAAGCTAATCGAACGGCTGGGTGGCAAAGTGACCGGTATTTCATCTGTCATAGAATTGTCGTTTTTACCTTGGCGGGAGATGCTGAAAAAATTCGACGTGAATTACCTCATTTCTTTTGATTCAGAGTAGTTTTCAATCTCCAAACTTGCATTCATTTTCTTTGTTTTAATTCCAGTAAAATCATAGATTTCAACTGCCAGAGTATTCTGGCGTAAAGACATAAAATGCCCCCGTAGCTCAGTTGGATAGAGCAGCGGTTTCCTAAACCGTGTGCCGCAGGTTCAATTCCTGCCGGGGGTATTTTTTAACCTATGGGATGGTAATTTACCTGGTTCCAGCAACTTAGGATTTAAGCCCCCCCAAACCATTTGACACCCGAAAATTAGGTTACTATATTATTTGATTATTTTTGGTGGTTGGTGCGTCTACAAATATAGACAATAGGCCGAACACCTAAGGAGTTTTGTGAATGAAATTATTGCTTAAGAAGATTGCACTAGTGGCGCTTTTGTTAATCTTGGCTGTACCATCTGGTTTTTGTCAGATCGAAAATCTATTTGAAACGCGCTTTGAGGCCTACAATTTTGAATTTAATGGTAATGGTGCGCGTGCCATGGGTATGGGCAATGCCTATCTGGGTGTTTCCGACGACATTACCGCCATTGGCTGGAATCCCGCCGGCCTGTACAAAATGGAATCACCGGTTCTGGGTTTTAGTTATACAACTCTCAATCCCAGAGGTGAATTCAATTCGGACAGGGTAAACTTTACGACGCTAACTTTGGAAGGCGAAAGATTGTCATTTGGCCATAGTGGTGCCATCAGTTCCATGACCTCGGCCAATTTCCTGGCCCCGCTCCGCATCAAGGGCCACCCTTTTGTAGGCTCCATTGCCTATACCAGAAATTCCAATGAATTTCAAAAGCAGGGATACAAAGTTGACCTAATTGAATTGTTTCCGATTTTTAATGAAGTCGGTGTTTTTCTGGAAACCGACACAGTCTATGAGACAGTGGACATTTTGAGTCAACTTGATGGCGGCATTGATGCCATTAACTTCGGTTTCGCGACCCGCGTACACAATGACTTGTCTTTTGGCACCAGCGTTAATATTTATTCCGGCAAAGTTCAGCGTGCCACCGACATACTAGTGGTAGGTGACAGCTTGCCGCGTAATAATCGGCAGTATGGAGAACTGGAACTAGTTGGCCAGGAGAATGACAGCAATTCATTTTCCGGTTTGAATGTTACGGTCGGTCTGAAACTCGATGGTGAAGTTTTTGACGCCGGTTTAGTTGTGCGGACACCGTTTTCGCTGAACCAAAAAGGCGAAACATTTTCATCGGAAATTGTCAAAGTCAACGGCGTGCCGGTGCTTACCGACACCACCTACCAAATTGATTTATTGACCAAATACGACATTCCACTGATGGTAGGCTTTGGCGTGGGTTATCAAGTGAATGAAAATTGGCTCCTGGCCGCCGACATGGAGTACAGAAACTTTGGAAATTCCCATGTAAAAATCAGGGAAAACTTGATACTTGTTCCGGGCGGTTCCAACATTGAAGAGTTTACGATTTTGACCGCCCAGGAATGGCAATGGAGTAATGTCTTTATTGTCAGAACCGGCACGGAGTATTTGCGCAAGACCGGTATCGGCACCATTCCGCTCCGAGTTGGCCTCGGTTACGTACCGCTGCCCGCACCGAATGTAGACGTCAATGGGAAAAGATCGACTGCCACCAGCTATCAAATTTCTTTTGGAACCGGAATTCACTGGAATCAAATAAAACTGGATATCGGGTATATGTTTAAGTCGTATGATCTGGCGTCACAAAGCTTTCTTTCGGAAGAACAAGCCCAAAATCATTTCCTGAATGCCAGCTTTACGGGATACTTCTAATTGACACCGCGGGATCCCGGAAATTGGCAATTCATTTTAATTGATGTTCAATCAATTGGATTAGGGGCGTATAAATCACGGCAGCGAATTCAAAAAGTTTACGATGTACGAAAAAGTAAGACTTTCCAAGAGACAGATTAAAGAAGACAGGTTCACGGCTTTCATGCTGAACTCCAAGCAGCAGCTGGAAGAAAACTGGCAGTATTTTGCCATCGGAGCCGTGGTAGTCATACTGGCTGTAGTTGGGATAATTTACTATTTGAATTCAATTGAAGATTCCGGCCAATTGGCGGCAGTGCAGTTGTCACAGGCCAACATGCAATATCGACAGGGAAACAGCCAGGTGGCCATTCTGACTCTCACCGATATTTTGTCGAAGTACGGAAATACCAGTTTTGCCGAACAGGCCACTTTTATGCTGGGCAAAGTCAATCTGGAAACCCGCAATTATGAAGAAGCTAAACTTTATTTTGAAATGTATCTGGAGAAGTACCAGAATGACCCGCTGAATCGTGCCGCGGCCATGTCCGGTTTGGGCGTGGCTCTGGAGAACCAGGGGAAATACGCCGAAGCTGCGAACATGTTCGAAAAGGCTGCGAATGAATTTCCGGAAAGCGCTTTGTTGGCTGACCTGCACCTAGGCGCTATGCGTAATTATTTAATGGCAGGGCAGGTCGAAAAGGCCCGCGGACATTTCGACATTATTAATGAAAGATTCCAAGGCACCGGCATGGCCGAAAGGGCTGCCAGGTTATTTTACGAAAAGTCACAGACTCCCTCATAATTAGCGACGGGGAATGCTCCGTTGTCTGTTAAAAATCCCATTAAACTAGCCATCTTGTGGCACATGCACCAGCCCGATTATCGGGATCCGCATAGTTCTGTTGCGGCTGCTCCCTGGGTGCGGCTGCGAGCCACCAAAGACTATTTGGACATGCTTATATTGGCAACCGAGCATGACAATGTAAAAGTAACCTTTAATCTGGTGCCTTCGTTAATTGAACAATTTAGTCATTATCTGAATGGTGGGACTGATAATCACCTGGAACTGACCTTATTGAACCCTGCTGAAATCAGTTTACCTCTCAAGCAGGAAATCCTCGAAAACTCATTCAAATGCCCTCCTGAAACTATGGTGAAACCATATCCCCGCTATTACAGCCTTTTTCTAAAATGGCAAAACTCGAAAAAAGACAATGTCCAAATAAGCTTCACTGATGATGAAATAAGAGATGCGCAAATGTGGTCGAATTTGACCTGGGTCGATCCCATTTTTCGCACTGAAGAACCGCTAAAACCTCTTTTTGCTAAAAGCGAAGGATTCACCGAGCCGGACAAAAAAGCATTAACCAAATGGCAAAAGAACCATATTGGAAAAATTATTCCGGCATACCAGAGGATATTTAAAGAAGAGAGAATTGATATTTCGTTTTCTCCATATTTTCATCCTATTTTACCGCTTTTATGTGATTCAAATTCTGCCATGGAAGCGCTGCCCGATATTAAACTGCCCAAGCAAAGATTCCAACACTCTGAAGACGCTCGCACCCAAATCAAAATGTCGATGGACATGTACCAGGACTTATTCCATAAGCCGATGCAGGGGCTGTGGCCATCGGAGGGATCAGTCTCCAAAGAGACCCTAGGGGTCTGCGCGGAAAGCGGAATAAAATGGGTGGCCAGTGACGAACAAGTGCTGTATCGATCTCTTCTGAAATCAGGAATGGATACTTCACAGAATCACCCTTATGCCGTATACGAACACGTTTCCGGTATTAAAATGTTCTTTCGTGACCACCTGGTATCCGACAAAATTGGTTTTGTATATTCGGCCTGGGAGCCTGATAAAGCCGCCGCTGACTTTGTTTCCCACATCAAAAACGCTGGATTACGGTTGGCCAATAGTGATGACGAAACAGTGGTTACAGTAATACTTGATGGCGAAAATTCCTGGGAGTTTTACAAAAATGATGGTTTGGAATTCCTGCGGGCGCTTTATAAGAAAATATCCGAAGATGCTGAAATCTCTAGTATTACCATGTCTGAAGCTGCCCATGTGGTTAAAGCCCGGCCTTTAAAATCAATCTTTGCCGGTTCCTGGATTGACCATAGTTTTCGAATCTGGATCGGTCACGAGGAAGACAACACTGCCTGGGACTATCTGAAAAGCGCCCGAGATTTTCTGACTGACTTTGAAAAACAAAATCCGGATCATGATAGAAGTACTATCGAAGCCGCCTGGCTTGAAATACTTATAGCTGAAGGTTCCGATTGGTTCTGGTGGTACGGTGACGAACACCGCGGCCCCGATAATCACATCTTTGACCGAATGTTCAGAACCCATCTCATTAGTGTCTATGAGCTTCTTCGAAGTGAAATACCCGAATATCTCCGCCTGCCGATTATCACCCAGAAATATGAGTCTGCCGTAATAATGCCCGATGCGCTTTTGACTCCCAATATCGACGGCAAAATTTCTCATTTTTACGAGTGGTTCGGCGCCGGTAAAATTCAGTGCCAGCCATCAGACACAAACATGCACAGAGTCTTTCGTCTGGCAACCGCCATTTTGTTCAGTTTTGACCATGACTATTTCTATCTGCGAGTCGATTTTACCAATCCCGGAGCGCTTAATTTTATAGAACAACTGTCAATTGTTGTCAAATTGTGGGTCCCCGAAGAAAAGTCTCTCACATTGCAGGTTTTGCAGTTACCATACAAATTCGAAGAAAAAGGGAAGTATAAATGCGCTTTGACAGACATTCTTGAAGTTGGCGTGGAACGCAAATTTTTGTGGACAGAAGGGTTCGGAAAGCTTGCCTTTAGGATAGAAATACACGACGGGAAACAGATAATTGAAAAATGGCCGGAAGACGAGAGTATAATGTGTGAAATACCGGAAAAACATAAAGAATTGTTTTGGCATCAACAATAGCTGACTTAATGAGGAGGCAGACATGACTGACCCCTTTTTCAAAGATGATTCCAAACCGACGCCATCGGACAGCCCCGTCCCCGGGGAGCAGGAGTCCCGGCCACCCTTGAACGAGACCAAATTCGAAAGCAACCTTCCACCTGATGATCGTCGGATAGCTTCAATAATGGCCTACATTCCTTTTTTGTGCTTTGTGCCGTTGATAAGCATGAGCGACAATAAGGAAGTGCGCTTCCACGCCCGCCAGGGAGTTCTTCTTTTTATAATTGAATTGATTGCTGTCTTCTTCCTGATTGACACCGTCTCTGATTTATTCTTTAAGGGAGCTTTGATAATTTCCATTTCCTTTTCGGTGGCCGGAGTGATATTCGCCATTCAAGGGAAAATGCAAAAACTCCCTATTATAGGGGACCTGATTGATAAATCGAAACTCTGACAATGTCATGAAAGCTAAGAATCATAAAACATCCATAATCGGCTTACTCTTAATAGTCGTTTTCTCTCTCTTTTTGGCTTGCACGACCACCGGACCTGGCGGAAAAACTTCCTTTATTGCAATTCCAACAAGTCAGGAAGTTGCCATCGGCGCGGGCATGGCCGAGGAGCTTTCCAAAACCGAGAAAACTCTGCCAGACACGGTCTGGCAAAAATATCTCAACGAAGTCGGTCAAAAGATTGTGACTGTCTGTGATCGGAAAGATATTACTTATCATTTTACGGTCATTGAATCCGATCAGGTAAATGCTTTTGCCGCCCCGGGCGGGTATGTTTATTTCTATACCGGTCTGCTGCGCGAGATGAAAACCGAATCCGAGATGGCAGCGGTAATGTCTCATGAGATTTCGCATGTCGTCGCCCGCCACAGCATAAAGAGGGTTCAATCGGCCATGGGCGTAGCGTTGGCCACCGATTTAGTTTTCGGCGGAAAAAATCCCGGAGCGGCTGTTGACGCTGCTATCAATATTGGGATGGGATTGGCCTTTGCCGGATATTCCCGCGATGCCGAAAGAGAAGCCGACAGATTCGGCATTCATTATATGGTCAAAGCAGGTCACGACGCGAACGGAGCAGTAGCCATGTTTGAAACTTTGGCGCGAATCGGGGGCTCCGGGTCGGCTGGCGTTTTTGAAAAGTTAGCCAGTTCGCATCCTGAAACACAGGAAAGAATAGCCAACGCCAAACAACAAATCTCTGAAATGTCCCCCCTTCCGGCAAGTTTAACTTCAGGTCAAACTCGCTACGAAAATATGCTTAAGCGCCTGCCGGCAAAGAAAGCGGCAGCGAAAACTTCCGGTTAGTCCAATCTATCTCAAAAAGAATGTTTCTTCTGAAATAAGATACTGCAATTCGTATCCACAATAGTTCAGACCGTTGCGCAATTTCTAATCAGACTTGCACTGGAAGGCTTCGTCGATTGGTAAGACATTGGCATTCAAAACGTTATATCCTGTCGATTGAACTCCGGGCGGCAGTGGAATTGCGTACATAATTGTGAAAGGAAAGAGCTAAAAACGAAGCATAAAACATCTTCGTGAACAAGCATGAATATTATTCAGAACGACAACAGACTCCTTGATGAACTAGAGGCTTTAGCCAGACCAAAAACGTATACTTATATAGCGGTGCGTCGAGCCTCCTTGACTTTGAAATCACAGTCGGATTATCTTGAAACGAATAGAATAAGGTCAAGAATTTCAGGAGACCGGAACATAGAATCCATTGTCACTATAGCAGCCGAACATATAGAAGAAACCAGATTGAATTCCCTCACTGCCAGGTTTATCAAAAGATTCTGCGATTTGGCCGGTGCTCTGATAGGCTTGATTTTGACTCTTCCGCTTTGGCTTATTATTCCCTTGTTGATAAGAATGGATTCGCACGGCCCGGTTTTTTACACCCAGACCCGTGTCGGTAGAAATCGCCGTGAGTTTCGCCGCCGCTTGAGCCCCCATTTCGGAGCAGGCAACAGTCGCCAACGGGAACGCCGTCGGGATAACTCTTACGGAGAAACTTTTCAGGTCTTAAAATTCCGGACCATGATTGACCAGGCTGAACGCAACTCCGGCCCCGTTTGGGCTGTTAAAAACGACGCCAGAATTACGCGTGTAGGATCGGTATTAAGAAAGTTCCGTATTGATGAGATTCCGCAGTTTTTGAATGTACTGGCCGGAGATATGTCATTGATTGGTCCCAGACCGGAACGGCCGCCGTTCGTCCGTGACCTGTCGGATAAAATTGATCATTATCACTTGCGTCTTGAGGTCAAGCCCGGTATTACCGGTTTAGCTCAAATCAGGGGGACCTATGATACCTCTCCGGCGACCGTAGCCCGGAAACTCAAATACGATTTGGAATATATCGAGAACTGGTCTTTGTGGCTCGACGCCAAAATTCTCTTCAAGACGGTCTGGGTGGTGCTAACTGGCAAGGGCGCCCATTAGCCCGTCTTAACAGGCTTTTCGCGGCCCCTATAAATCTTTCATTTTGAAACAACAGGACACTGTGATTCTTTCCGTATCCAGACATTAGTTGCAGAATAATTCACAAATCATCCGAAAATTTTAATTAACTATTATAGTCTTTTGCCGGACTTGGCTGGGATTTCCTCTCAAAAAATACGTCCAATTCGCCGATATAAATTCAAGAAGCTTACTTTTAAAAAATAAATATGAAGAATATCCTTTTAGTAGACGACGACCAAAATTTATCCCGGTCGCTGGCTAATCTTTTTGACCCAAAAAGATATAGCTTTGAATTTCTCGAAGATGGCACCGATGTTTCCAAAGTTGTCGCCAGAAAGGCCGACCTTGATTTGGTCATGCTGGATGTCAATTTGCCCACGATGTCCGGACTTGATGTACTCAAGCAAATCAAACTAGTAAATGAAGAAATTCCGGTTATCGTTATATCCGGCTATGTCTCAACTGAAAATGCCATAGAGGCCATTCGTGAAGGCGCCTATGAGTATCTGACAAAGCCGTTTGAAATTGAACGGCTGATTGACACCGTCAATCGTGCCTGCGGACTTTCATCCCACCCAACAGAACTTCCCGCCAGTACTGCCATCAAGCACTCAACTTTTGCCATAGGGGAGATAATCGGCAAGTCGCCGGAAGTTGTGGAAATCGCCAAACTGGTCGGACAATTAGCCAAAAATGATGCGCCGGTTTTGATTGTGGGAGAGCCGGGCACCGGCAAGGAACTGGTGGCAAGAGCCATACACCGAAATTCAATTCGCTCCTCAAAGGCATTTGTTACAATCAATTGTAAGTCTCTGCCTGAATCGCTTCTGGAATCGGAATTATTTGGACATGAAAAAGGCGCCTTCACTGGCGCCTATTTCAAGCGTATCGGTAAAATCGAGCAAGCCGGCAGCGGCACATTATTCCTGGACGATATCGGTCAGACTTCAATGCTGACCCAGTCCAAGCTCTTGCGAGTATTGCAGGACAAGAAATACGAACGAGTCGGCGGCACCGAAAATGTAGATGTCAATGTTCGCTTGATTGCCGCTTCCGATACCTCGCTGGTAGAAGCCATGAAAGAAGGTTCGTTCCGGGTCGACTTGTTCTACCGACTGAAAGTAGCCTCAATATACATTCCACCTCTAAGGGAAAGACGCGGCGATATTCCACTCTTGGTAGATCATTTCCTGGGCAGGTTCTCAAAAGAGCAGTCGCTTTCCAAAAAAATGTCCAAAGAAGCCATGCAATTCCTTCAGACCTACCATTGGCCCGCCAATGTCCAGGAGCTGGAAAATAACATTCATACAGCAGTGGTCATGTCGCGAAGTAATGTTCTAAATCCCGAAGATTTTCCCGCCTTCAATGAAAAAGGTCACATGAATGGGCAAAAAGGCGCCGAAGCTAAAAATGATTACATGGATTCTTTTAAGAGAATAATTGACCCGGTCATGTCAAAGCTGGTTTCATCAGCTCCCGGGCAGATTTATCAGTCACTCGAATCTGCCTTCGAACGGGCATTGATTTCTTCTTGCCTCAAGCATTTCAAAGGAAATCAGGTCAAAACTTCAGAAACCCTGGGTATTTCACGAAATACCCTAAGAGACCGAATTTCCCGCTATGATCTGTATTAAAACCAAGGGCTTGTGAGACTCGTCAAATTTTATACAATTTACGTAGTTAACTCTATAAGTGTTATTGCCTTACACGAAAAATACGATTGACGGAAACAGCCAAACTGTTTATGTACCAAAGACTTAAAATGTGAAGTGGTTTTTAGTTGATAGACCGGTATTGACTAAGTTAGGTTTCGTGCCGAAATAAGAACGTAAGGAAAGGAAAAAAAACATGAAAAAGATGATTTTTCTCGCTGCGTTTTTAGTCGTTGCTCTCGCCGGTTCCTCTGTCATGGCTGACGTTGGTTCCGTATTTGGTACACAAGCAACGGCGCAATCTTTGGGTCACCGAGTTGGTTATTTTGGTCTCGGTGTCGGAATAGCCGATTTTACATCGGTGGTTGGTACTTTTGATTATGGACTGTCGAAATACACCACTGGACGGCTCAAACTTGGTTTCACCGACGATGGCGATAACGCCGACATGGCTCTTTCCATGGGTGCCGAGCTTCGTTGGCAGCTCTGGCGGGCCGAAGTCGGAACAAGTAAGGGCAAAGGCAAGAGCAAAAATACGATGGCAACCCAGAGACCGATCGATTTGGCTATTGGCCCCATGATTGAGTATTTCAAGATTGGCTCCAGCGTTCAATCGGTCAATTATGATGTTTCAGTATTTCAGTTTGGCGGCTTTTTGCTCGGCTCACATGGCTTCATGACGTCCGGCGGCAAGCTGATTACTCCGTACGCCAAATTCAACGTTCGTTTGGAAGATACCAAAGTGAGCGTTACTGGCTTTCCCGATGTTTCAGAATCTGACTTGAGAGTCGGTCTAGGCACCGGTGTCGCCTACCAGTTCACCAATACTATGAACTTGTATGGTGAATTACAGTTTGACGGCAACAACGGATTTTTTATGGGAGTAGATTTTAAGGTAATGTAGTTTTTCCGTTATGCCTAACTTGATATTATTGTCCCTCCGCCTTAAGCGGGGGGACTTTTTTTATGTCATATTTTGATGCAGCCATATTGGGAATTGTACAGGGCCTGACTGAATACCTGCCGGTCTCTTCATCGGGACATCTTGTTCTGGCGCAGGAGCTATTGGGCGCCAATCCCAGCGGCATAACATTTGAAATTGTAGTGCATTTAGGTTCGCTTCTGGCCGTAATAATATATTTTCGAAAAAAGCTCTGGGAAATGCTCAAATCTTTTTTTTCTCTCGATAAATCACCAGCGCGAACTTATGCAGCCTGCTTGATACTCGGGACCGTACCCGCGGCGATTATCGGTTTGACACTTGAGGATTTTTTTGACAGGATGTTTGCCTCGCCTCATTTTACTTCTGTATTCTTGCTGATTACTGGAGTGATATTATTTTCAACCAAATTTGCGAAACGCGGCACAAATGATGTCACCTGGCTCACTGCCTTGTTAATTGGCATTGCGCAGGCTTGTGCCATTCTACCCGGCATTTCCAGGTCCGGCTCAACGATTTCAGCCGGCATCTGGTCGCGGATTGACCCCGCTAAAGCTGCCGAGTTCTCGTTTCTACTTTCTATTCCGGCCATCGGCGGCGCTACAGTTCTGAAATTTGACGAGCTCCTCGTGCAAAACAGCGACCTGATCGGTCCGTACTTGTTGGCCGCAATTCTATCATTTGCGTCATCGTTAGCCGCCATTCACTGGTTATTGACATTTATCAAGAAAGGGCGATTTGAACTGTTTGCCTATTATTGCTTTGCCGCCGGGGCGTTGGGTCTTTATCTTTTCTTCAAATGATTGCTAAGATTTTGGTAATACGCTTCAGTTCGCTGGGAGACGTGGTGTTGGCATCGGCGCCTGTTTTAAATCTAAAAATAGGATATCCCGAAAGTAAAATACTATTTCTGACGAAAGACCGCCACGCTCCAATTGCACAACGCATGGTTGGACTGGACCAAGTGCTCGCAGTTAGTGATTCACCCGGCCTGACTGAAATTCTTAAACTTATGGCACGAATAGAAAGCGAAGAATTTGACATTATCATTGATTTACAGGGGAATTTCCGCTCGTTCCTGGTCAGAAATCTCCTTTATGCCGGCCAAAAGGTGGTTTATGCCAGAGACCGCATTGCCAGACAGCGCATTGTAGCTTATAAGGATTTTTCCAATGCAGCGATGCACACAATCGACAAATACAACGAATGCATCAATAAACTTGGCTTGGTCCCCGCAGCCAAAAGGCCTTTGCTTACTGTAAAAAGGACTCAACAAAGCAATTCCATTAAATGTCAGATCGTCGTAGCTCCCGAAGCTTCTTTTTCGAATAAAGAGTGGCCGATCGAGCGGTTTGCAGAACTAGCTGTTGCGCTTCACAAATCCAACCAAGCAAAAATAATTTGGGCGACAACTTCCAAACACAAAGCGCAAGTCAATCTGGAAGATAAAATCGGGAAAGAGTATCTGGTGCGTCTTATTGATTGTCCAATAGATGCACTGGCCGATTATATTCACAACTCTGAATTGTGTCTTGCCAATGATTCTGGAATCGCGCACCTGTCATCCGCAGTCGGAACGCCTGTATTAGCAGTTTTTGGCCCCACGCATCCGGCACTTGGTTTTGCGCCGCGCGGACTTTTTGATAAAGTAATCGAAGTGGACGAGTACTGCCGTCCCTGTTCACTCCACGGCGGCAAGCCTTGTTTTCGTGAAGAGCGCTTTTGTTTTACTCGTATTTCATCGGAAAGAGTTGCGGCCGAGGCTCACCAAATTCTGGAAATGAGAAAGAACCGCGCCAAAGCGCTTTTTGTCGATCGGGACGGGACAATTATTATCGATAAGCCCTTTGATTCCAATCCCGATAAAATAGAATTCGAGCCCGGCTCAATTGAAGCATTAACACAGATTCAGAAACGGGGATTCAAAATTGTCATCGTCTCCAATCAGTCGGGAGTGGCTCGTGGATACTTCAGTTTCGCCGATGCCGAAAGGTTCAACCGGGTGTTAGTCCAACTATTGAAAGCAAAAGGAGTCAATGTTGACGGTATTTATTTCTGCCCGCACTATGAAAAAGGCGTGGTCGCAAAGTATACGAAAATCTGTAATTGCCGCAAACCGGCACCGGGCATGGCTGAAAAAGCGGCACTTCAGTATAATATAGATTTGAACAAATCTTACGTAGTGGGGGACAAGCTTGACGATATTAATCTTGGCCGGGTTATCGGCGCCAGGTCTTTGCTCGTAAAAACGGGGCAGGGACAAGATAACATCGATACTTTGCGTAAACAGTCCAAGAATTCGGAAAACTTGATTTATGAAAACCTTCTGGATGCTGTGCGCAGAATTGAGGCGATGGAAAAAGAGTATTCTGTTCAGTCGCGACTAGCACATCCTGCCCAAAAACCTTGAGATTTACTTCCATGCCATAATGGCCGATTATAAGTAGTAAATGTGCGAACTTGCGACTTTTCCCCGTCAGATTTGTATCCGAAACCACTACCCTGCCGGAATGTTATAAGTATGGACCAAAAAGTGTTTTAGAATGAACCAGCCCATTAAACATAAATTCAATCTCTACCTTTCGGCGGTTATAGTATTTCTATTAGCCGGAACTTCCCACGGCCAGTTTTATTTCGGCAAGAACAAAGTTCAGTACACCAGTTTTGACTGGCAGGTTATGTCCACCGAGCATTTCAGGATTTATTTCTATGCCGACGAAAAAGAGATTGCCGAAATTGCGGCCAAAATTGCCGAAGATTCCTACCGCCGACTGGCTATCAGATTCAATCACGAAATCAAAACTCAAACTCCCTTGGTCATTTATTCTTCGCCGCATTATTTCACCCAGACTAATATAGTTCCGGGGCTTTTACCTGAAGGGGTCGCCGGATTTACGGAATTCATGAAAGGCCGAGTGGTAGTTCCGTTTCATGGCTCATACCACGATTTCGATCATGTCATTCGCCATGAATTGGTGCACGTGTTCACTCTTGACCGGTTGGACGTGGTCTATTCGAAACAATCAATGCGCCGGGTAGCCAGTCCACCATTGTGGTTTACCGAAGGCCTGGCGGAGTTCTGGTCAAAAGAGTGGGACACCGAGGCCGACATGATTGTCAAGGACATGGTGGTCAACGATCGGTTCTTGTCAATTAACGAAATGTGGCGGGTGCAGGGGACATTTTATATGTACAAACTGGGCGAATCAATTTGCCGGTTTATTGATTCTGCCTATGGTCCTGAAAAATTGGCACTGCTGTTTGATAATTGGTACAAAGGACGCAATTTCGATGAAATAGTCAAAGCCACCTTGGGCGACAATTTGACAACAGTTTCTAATAAGTGGGAATATGCACTAAAGAAAAAATATTATCCCGAAATGGCGGGACTTGGTCTCCCCAAAATGGATTCCCGCCGCATTGTGAAAGAGGGCTTTGCTGTCAAGGGCGTCCCCATCAGTTGGAATGACGGAAACGGAGAATCAGATTGGGTCCTATTTATCGCCAATCGTCTGGGATATTCCGGGATCTACATGATGCCTCTTGGGGAGAATCAAGGAGGAGTGCAAACACTTATTAAGGGGGAGCGTTCGTCTGATTTTGAATCGCTCCATTTGCTCCGGTCAGGTATCGATGCCAACAATTCCGGGCAGGTTGTCTTTTCGTCGAAATCAAAAGAAAAAGACGTCATTTATCTTTATGACTTGAATAAAAAGGCGGTGTCCAAACGCTATGAATTCGACTCGCTGATTGCCGCCCGTTCGCCGGCGCTTTCACCCGATGGTTCACGAATTGTTTTTTCCGGAGTCCATAGCAACGGCGCCTCGGACATTTACATAATGGAACTCACGTCGGGAGCCTACGAACGTCTTACCAATGATATCTACTATGATGTCGATCCGACTTTTTCGCTTGACGGTGGCAGGGTGGTCTTTGCCTCTGATCGCTGTCCGGAAGGACCTGCCGGGGCACTCAATCTCTATGAAATAAATATCTCTGATAAAGCCATAAACCAACTGACATTCGGTGCCTTCCGTGACCAGTCACCGGATATGACTGCCAACGGGGTTTATTTTTCTTCCGACCGCGAAGGGACTTTCAATTTGTTTCTTCTCGGCAGCAATGGCCAATTGACTCGCCAGTCCACCTACGTTACGGGAGCGTTTGACCCTCGTCTGTCACCGGACGGGAAAAAGCTTGTTTACACCGGCTACCAAGAGATGTCGTTTCAAATTTACGAGATGGACTTGGTACCGGAACCGAAATTGGTAGGGCAGTCGGTTGCCACGGCAGCCAATAGCTGGCGGCCCGGAAAAATCTCAAGTGAGTTTTCAAACGCTTCCATTAAATACGACACCGACTACTCCTTTGACATCGCCCAGTCGGCTATAGGCTATGACCCTGTTTATGGTTCCATAGGCGGAGTCCAAATGGCCATGTCGGATATTCTGGGAAATCATGCCATTCATTTTCTAGTGACCAACACGGCGGAAACCAAAGACGATTTGTTAAAGTCATTTAACGTCGGCGTTACTTATATCAACAAAGAAAAACAAATGAATTGGGGCTTGGGCGCATTCCATTTATACGATGAGTATTTTAACGATGTTGACCAATATTATTTCGAGCGTCAAGTCGGCGCCCTGTCTTTATTCCGCTATCCCATTTCAAAATTCCACCGCTTGGATTTAACCAGTTCAGCCAGATACTCTAATCGGGAACTGCGCTTTGGCCGTGAAAATCGCGAAGCCTTCCTGTTTACGAATTATTTAAGCTGGATATACGACAATTCGCTGTGGGACATTTCGGGGCCGATCGACGGCCGGCGCTACAATTTTACGGTGGGCTTGTCGACTTCGCTTGATGAAGTCCGCAATTACAACCGCACCGCCATGGCGGATATTCGCCACTATTTCAGATTGGGGCGCTACTCGGCCATAGCCAATCGAATGTTCGGTTATACATCATCGGGGCTGGAACCACAGCGCATATATTTCGGAGGGAGCTGGTCTTTTCGAGGCTACGACCGGCGTCAATTCTATACTCGCAATGTCGTTTTTTCGTCAACCGAATTACGCTTCCCACTAATCGACAATCTTCTGATTGGTTTCCCGATCGGCAATCTGGGATTCAACGGTATCAGGGGTGCATTGTTCTTCGATGTCGGCTCGGCCTGGGAAGATGATTACGACGGGCTTATCGGGTCATTTGGAGGTGGATTCCGAGTAGCCATTGATTATCTGATTGTGCTGCGGTTTGACTTCTCCCGCACCACCGATTTTGAGACAATATCGCCCAACACTAATTTTGATTTCTTCTTTGGATGGAATTTTTAATGAGGCACATAACTGAACTCGTTCTATTTCCTATTCTGGCAGTAACCGTTTTGTCAGGCTGCTCCAGAAAATTCAAAATGCCAGAAGAGTCCTTATCCCGAGAATCAAACTGGAAGTTCTATCGGGCCGATATCCAAGCTACCGGAAAACTCGGAGGTTCATTTAACGGAAAGCTGAATGTCGTTTGGGAACAGAATACAGACACCCGGCCGTCTGGCCCCATTACTTTGAGCAACGGATATTTGATTCATCCGGGCAGCCGCAAGAAAATACGATTCTATGACACCGTCGGAGGCAACTATATCGGATATATCAGAACTAAAGGACATTCTCCTACAGGAATGGTAGTATCTGACAGTTTGGGTTATTATGTTGACGGGCCCCGGAACTATATCCTGCACTGCGTTAATCTATTGAATCGCAACGCCGTCTGGACTAGACCGGTCAAGGATGCTACTTCCGGGTCGATAATAGTCAATAAGAGCCTGGTTCTTAGCCTAACTGACGGGACAGTACAGGCCTTCGATTTGATAACTGGCGATAAAAAATGGTCGTTCGAGGCGAAAGTAAGACTTTTGGCGCCTCCGAGTGCCTCGGCTGAATTCATTTATCAGCCGGGAGACCAGGGTACGATGTTCGTGATAAACGCTGAAAACGGACAGGAGTCCAGTCGTCAGAAATTGGAAGGGCCCATACTTGGAACAGTTGCAGTTGGCGAATTCGCCTATTTAGTAGATATGTCCGGCAATGTTTTTGCAGTGAATAATGATTCGGGTAGTATTGTCTGGAAATCTTCAATAACCGGTCCAATTTGGTCTACGCCGGCTGTTGATGAAAGCCGAGTCTATGTTACCAGTAATTCCGGCGAGGTGAATGCCTTTGCCGCAGACACCGGTGAAAAACACTGGCAATTTGATGCACAGGAAGTCATTAAAAGTTCACCCATTGTAGTAGGAGAATTCGTTTTGTTCGGGACTATGTCCGGTAAATTGTACTCGTTAAAGGCTCTCGATGGAACTCTCGTTTCCAAGCGAGAATTCTCGGGCGCTATCTCACAGGCCCCGATAAGCGATGGGCGCTTCATCTATGTCGCCACCGACGACGGCGAACTAGTCTGTTTGGGAGATACCAGTGAAGTTGCAGCGCTCAATAAGTGAGGCGTTACTAAATCAGTCACTCATAAAGTCCTCGGACGCCATTGTCCGAGAACTGGCCCTGGCCTGCAAAAAAGTTTCCATCTACGGCACGCTCCACCCCGTAGCCGAAAGGTCTCTCGAGCGGCTCTTCCTGGAATTCAAGGAAATTTTCAAAGCCAAAAGATTTGTTACGATTAGTCTGGAAGCCGGCCGGCTTCACGTGATGAGTATCCGCCAAAGAGAGACGGTCTTCACCGAAGAAGTCATGCGCTATCTGCAGTCATTAGAAATTCGGGCCGCCTGTTTTATGGACAATATGAATCACACCGATTTATCCGTATTTGTTGAGAGACTAATTAAAAGGGAAAAGAAAGAGCCGCACTCCAATTTTGTCCCCGATTATCTGAAAAGTCAGAACATCAACACCATTGAAGTCAACAGCGAACGCGCCCACCGCTTTTTCGAACGGAATATGAAATACCGGGGCGATATCGACCGCGATTTCACTGTCAGACAAATTGCCATGGAAGAACTAAGCGGCGACTTAATGCGCCTGTCCGAGATTTATGACGGTGACAATAATTCACTGGAAACGGCTGCAGTTGATTTTAGCAACGAAATTATACAGTATCTCATTCCGGAGAAAGTCGCTTCGTTCAAATCAGAGGGCATTATTACGCAGCTAAATAAAATATTTGAAGACGCCAAACAGACCGGCTCCAAACAAGTCCTCTCAACAAAACAGCAGAAACAATTAGGACGGTTGTTATCATTGCACCCTGAACGAAGCTCGATAATCAACTCATTACACGTGAGTCATGGGGGCCAGATCGCTACTTTAATACGTGAATCAGTCCTGCCATCGATCGACGAATTTCCTTACGACACCGTTTATGCCCTGACTGATTTTGAGACCCAGTTCTATACCTTCAAAGAAACCGAGGCGGCTTCTTTTGCAGAGTTGTTTTTGAGATATTATCGGACCGGCCGGCGCGGCCAAGCTATTGAGATTGCCGATTATCTGCTTAAACAGATTTCTACGTCAGATTGGCACTTACGACAGAAAGCTCTGAATTTTTTAAACGAATGTCTGAAAAATATTGATCCGCATTCGGACAAATTTATTCTGGAAAATCTGGTGGTGCGATTATCTCAAATCATCGACTCCAGAGCTGAATCGCTGGAACACGCCGAGCTAATATCTTTCGTTCTCGAACAAGGCTGCCGCGGACGGCGCTTTCAGATAATGGTCGACCTGGTCGATGCCCTGGCCCGACGAAAAACCCAAAGTGATGGCATTACCGTGTTTGATTCCCTGGCAATTAAATCGGCATTGATGAAGCTAAATCGTGTGGAAATCCTGAATTACTTGGTAGACGAACTGGCGACCGGAAATCCGGCCACGGCTAAAGTTATCCAGCGAATCTTCAGCGCTGTCGGCACCGAAGAAGTCGCGCAGTCGCTCGTCAAGATTATTTCCCATCCGTCCCGACAACTGCGCCAGCAAGTTTTGAAAATTCTTACAGATTTAGGCAAACCGGCTCTGACCGTCTGCTCGGCGGTGCTTGCCCATAAACTAAATTTCGACCGCCCCGATGACCGTTCCGATTTACCGGACCTGAAATGGTATTTAGTCCGCAATGCCATTTATGTTCTCGGTTCACTTAAAGACACTACCGCCATCGAACCCTTACGCCACCGGATGAATGACCGGGATATCAGAGTCCGACGGGAGATTATCTTGGCCTTGGAAAAAATCGGCGGGGAAGAAGCCTGCGATATATTCCTCTTAATGGCCGAAGATCCGGCTATGGAGATTCGCGAATTGGCTCTCACCAAAATAGGTGTCATCGGCTCTCCCGATGTTGCCCCCCTGCTAATAGATTTGCTCCAAAGAGTCCCGCAGATGAGCCTAAAGTGTGTCCAGACTATTGGACAGCTCGGCGGCGAGCCCGGCCGGACTTTCCTCGCCCTGCTTCTTCAACAGGAGCACAAAGCCGATGACCTCACCCAGGGCAGGTTCCCTAAAGAAGAGTTCAAGGCGGCCGTCGTAAGGGCTCTGGCGAGGCTTGGAGACGATGATTCCATCGACAGCATCAAGAAATACAGTAAAAGCCTCACCAATACCCAAAGAATTCTGATTAAAAACACGGCTTTGGACTCTGCGTTATCAGAAGTTCTCAAATCGAAAAAATAATAGTCCTGCCAAACAGGCTTATTTCTGCCAAATCGCCATTCATATCTGCCATTATAACATTGTAACTCTGCCATTTTGTCTGTTTTTTTGGAACTAAATTTTCACGATATTCTATATTTTCTTGATAGTCAATGAGTTACAGACTTTGGCACGACCTTTGATTATATATGTGGCAAGTGTTAAAACTTATGTTCAAAAACAATAAACACAAGGAGGATGTTACCATGACCAATGTGATTTGCACACCCAACAGAACGGCCCGAAGCCTCGATAGAGTCTTCAACGACATTTTCAATGCCAGTCCGTACTGGACCAATGTCAACACCGATTTCGCTCCTCGGGTCAATATTACCGAGAATGACAATCGTATCAAACTCGAGTTTGACCTACCCGGAATGGAAAATGATGACATCAAGGTCACGGTGAAAGACGGTCTTTTGACTGTCAGCGGCGAACGGAAAGTGGAAAAGAAAGATGAAAAAGAGAACTATGTCCGGAGTGAAATCTATACCGGCCAGTTCTCGCGTTCATTCACTCTGCCGGAAACAGTCGAAACCGACAAGATTGCGGCCGACTACAAAAATGGCTTGCTGACTTTGGAATTGCCGAAATCCGAAAAGGCCAAACCAAAAACGATCGATGTCAAGGTCAGCTAAAGAAACAAGCTACTCTTGTGTCCTTAATAGAGCAGTTGTTCCCTGCTCGAAGGCCGGTCTTGGGTGACCGGCCTTTTTTTGAACAGATATGATTGGCAAGTGTTGAGACAGTAAGCATATTGATTCTGCTCACAAATTATGAAAGAAGAGGAAATCGTTATTGCGAGGAGTGAGCTCCTGCGAACGACGTGGCAATCTCGGTGGTGTCAGGTGTCCTCACCTGACACCTGCTTGACAGTGAAAATGTGGGGGCAGAATATATTCTGCCCAAACAAGGTTGAACATGTTCAATCCCTACACCCCCTCAACCATGGCAAAGGGGGCCGGGGGTTAGGTTCTGGTGCCCCACCGCTTGCGGTGGGATTTATGAACGAGAAAACCAAAGCCACCCTTCGACAAGCTCAGGATGACTTTGGTGCGGTAAATGCAATTGTATATGAAGATTTTATTGAATCCAATCGAATCGTCATACTGAGCTTGTCGAAGTATGCGATTCGATTCTTGGTTTTGTGGGCGGCAGACGTCTCGTCTGCCCCTCGGTCGAAGAAAGGAAACTGAATTAATTGGCCACTGACTTCTACAAAGCCCTCGGCGTAAAAGAAGACGCCTCCGCGGAAGAAATAAAAAAAGCCTTCCGCTCGTTGGCCAAAAAATTCCATCCCGACCGCAACAAAGGGAAAAAGGAAGCCGAAGAACGCTTCAAAGAAATCTCCGAAGCCTACGACACCTTAAGCGACCCCAAGAAGAAAAGCGAGTACGATATGGTGAGCAAATACGGCGCTTACGGCGGCCAGCCGGGACAAAATCCCTTTGGAGGAGCCTTTCGGCAGTCAGGTCCGGGCGGCACGCGCTTTGAGTTTCGGACTTCCGGTGAGGGATTTGAAAATATCGAGGACTTATTCGGCGATTTCTTCGGGCGCACGTCCCGCAAAAGCCGCCGCACCCAGAGTCCGTTCAGTCAGCCGGAAGAAGAACAACCCCGCGGGCAGGACGTTCGCAGTGAAATCACCATTACCTTTATGGAGGCCATCAAGGGTACCAGCCGCCTGATTCAACTTCCCGATGTCAAAAAGATTCGCGTCAAAATTCCGGCCGGTATCGAAGACAGCGGGAAAATAAGATTAGCCGGGCAGGGACAGCCGGCTATATTTGGCGGCGAGGCCGGTGATTTGATCATTACGGTGAATGTTATGCCAGACCAGAATTTCGCACGCAAAGGAAACGACGTCTATACCTCGGTGACAATTCCATTCACCGATGCCATCTTGGGCACAAAGGTCAACGTTAAGACGTTAAACAAAACCGTAGCGCTGACCGTGCCTCCGGGCACGCAGCCGGGCACTGTCCTTCGCCTGAAAGGTCAGGGCCTGTCGCTTGGAAACTCACAAGGCGACCTCTTTGTTGAAATCAAAGTCGAGATTCCCAAGTTATTGACTCCGGAACAGAAAAAGTTTCTGGAGAAGTGGGGGAAGTAATTCAAGTGCGAAAAAGGAAGGAAACATCCCCAGAAAAACTAAGTTGGTGGCGCAGTCTCACTAAATGGCTAATTGTGTTGATTGTCGCACCAGTTATCGTGGCGATCATCCTTCTAATTGTCAGCCCACGTATAACTCGCTGGGCCAATAAACAAAAAGCAGAATCAATTACTCCAGAAATAGAAGTCAAATTAAGAAGTGTATTAATTACGAGAGGGTTGGAAGACAAAGTTTTTGAACTGAAAACAGGTCTACATATTCTTAACAAGGAAGACGAGGATTACTCCATAAAGCTGCTGAAGCTGAAAAACTTACATTCGAACGACTCACTTTCGTTAATTGATAATGAACCAATACTCATACCAAAGGCGAAACAAGTTGATGAGCAAATAGAAATGACGACTGCTCATTTTAGTAGACTTTTTGAATATCTACCTTCGCCGTTGCGCAGCCGCTGGGAAGTAACGTATAAGATTGCACCCTCAGAAAAAATCATGAGCTCTATTGCTGACAGTTCAACAATTGACTGCTTACATTTCTACTTGCTTCCTCTCAAATTTATGCAGGAAGTTCGGTATGACTCCAATTTTCAAGTGATTTGGAATTTTGAGGAAGCACTAGACACAAGGGGTGGAGGGAGCAGGACAGTGGGCTGGGACACGGTCGCATTCTATTTTTATCCAAAGGATTTCATTAGGGTAAGAATGGATACAAACCTTGATAAAGTAGCTGATAAAATTGTCCGTGCTGATTCACTTCAGTACCATGTTAAGAAGCTTACTGAGGGGAAATTTCTGGACGTAAGTGTCGATTATGAGGGCCTAAAACAAAATGTATCTGGAATTATTATAGGCAAAGTAGAGATTAACAATTTGCTTTCACATGAGTACTTTGGAATGATGCGATTTAATCCAGATTCTTACAAGAAACTAGTAGAGGTTCTTGAGGATTGTGCAGATAACTCGATACCATTATCAAGATCAAGTGCGGAATTTATATTCTGGAGATTCCAAACAGAATAATGTTGAAAATTGTCTACTGAAAGATGTGTGAGACACGAATTAAGAGAAATGAAAGAAAGTAGATAGAATATGAACCTCAATAAATTCACCCAACGCTCAATTGATGCTGTCAGCTATGCCCAGCAGATGGCGCAGTCCGAACAGCATCCGCAAATAATGCCGGAGCATTTACTGGCGGCGCTATTAAAGCAGGAAGACGGCCTGGTGCCGCAGATTCTCAAAAAATTAGATGTCGATGTTTCGCACCTGTCCGAAGAACTCGAGACGTCTTTGAAAATGCTCCCGCGCCAAAGCGGCGGGCAGCTTTACGCCTCAAGCGAATTCACTCAAGTCCTCACCAAAGCCGAAGACCAGCTCAAGCAGTTTGCAGATGAATATGTTTCAGTCGAGCATTTGCTCTTGGCACTGTTCGATGTAAAAAGCAAAGCACAGGAGCTGCTCAAAGCACACGGGCTTAAAAGAGAAACTCTCCTCAAAGCAATTCATTCCATTCGCGGGAAACACCGCGTTACCGATGAAAACCCCGAATCGAAATACCAGGTCTTGGAAAAATACTCCCGCGACTTGACTAAAATGGCCCGCGAAGGAAAACTCGACCCGGTCATCGGCCGTGAAGATGAAATTCGCCGCGTCATTAAAATTCTATCCCGCCGCACCAAAAATAATCCTGTCCTCATCGGCGAACCGGGAACTGGCAAAACTGCCGTGGTCGAAGGACTCGCGCAGAAAATCTCTATCGGTGAAGTCCCCGAAACTTTGAAAGACCGGGTCTTGTTAGCTATCGATATTGGCGCACTGGTGGCCGGCTCCAAATTCCGCGGCGAATTCGAGGAACGCCTGAAAGCGATTTTGAAAGAAGTCGAGGAATCGCAAGGCCGAATCGTTATATTCTTCGACGAAATGCACACGATAGTAGGCGCCGGCGCTGTCGGCGGCTCACTCGACGCTTCCAACATGCTCAAACCGGCCTTGGCCCGCGGCGAAATTCGTTTTGTCGGCGCCACTACCATTGATGAATATAGAAAGCATATTGAAAAAGATGCCGCACTCGAACGCCGTCTGGCTCCAATACTTATCGAGCCGCCGTCAGTCGAGGATACCATCTCAATTTTACGAGGTCTGCGTGAACGCTATGAAGCTTATCACGGCATAAAAATCTCTGATGGCGCTATCGTGGCCGCCGCCAAACTGGCTGACAGATATATCGCCGACAGATTCCTGCCCGATAAAGCGATTGACCTAATTGATGAAGCCGCCGCAGAACTGCGCATTTCCATCGATTCTCTCCCCGAAGAACTCGATTCCATCGAAAAGCGCATTCGCCAGCTCGAAATCGAAAAAGAGGGTGTCAAACGCGAAAAAGATGCCAAAGAGCGCCTCAAACCGATTGAAGAAGAACTAAAAGACCTGTATGCCAAGCGCGATGATTTGCGTACTCAATGGAAAAAAGAAAAAGAGACAGTCGACACTATTCGCGCCATCAAAAATGATATCGAAGAATTAAAACGTCAGGCCGCCGATGCCGAACGTCAGGCTCACTACGAAAAAGCCGCCAAGATTAAATATGGCGATCTGGCCGAAGCGGAAAAGAAACTTCAATTTTTGACTCATTCACTCCACTCCATTCAGAAAAACCGCCAGCTTTTGAAAGAAGAAGTTGAGCAGGAAGATATAGCCAAAATAGTTTCCAAATGGACCGGCATTCCCGTCACCAGTTTAACCGAATCTGAAACTGAAAAACTATTACGGCTCGAAGAAGAACTGCATGAGCGCGTTGTCGGACAAAACGAAGCGGTCGAAGCCGTCGCTAACGCCGTAAGACAATCACGGGCCGGATTATCCGACCCCAAACGTCCGCTCGGTTCATTTATTTTTCTTGGCCCAACCGGTGTCGGCAAAACTGAATTAGCTCGCGCACTCGCCGAGTTTCTCTACGGCACTGAAAACGCCATTGTGCGTATTGACATGTCCGAGTATATGGAACAACATTCAGTATCGCGTCTAATCGGTTCCCCGCCCGGATATATCGGCTATGAAGAAGGGGGACAGTTGACGGAAGCCGTTCGCAGACGTCCTTATTCCGTTGTTTTGCTTGATGAAATCGAAAAAGCTCATCCGCAAGTCCTCAACACCTTGTTGCAAGTTCTCGATGACGGTCGCTTGACCGACAATCAGGGGCGGACAGTCTCGTTTAAGAATACGCTTCTGATTATGACTTCCAATATTGCCGCCGAATATATTCTAAAAGAATCGACCAATATCGGCGAATTCAATCGTGAAATCGTTTACGAAAACATCAAGAAAAATGTGCTGGCCGCATTGAAAGAAACGCTGCGGCCGGAGTTTTTGAACCGCATCGATGAAACCATTGTCTTTTCGGCGCTGACCAAACCGGAAATCAATCAGATAGTTCGTTTGCAGCTGGAGCGTTTGGAAAAGCTGTTGGCGGAAAAAGAAATAACCTTGGATGTCACCGACAAGGCAGTCGAGTTCATTGGTAATTCTTCCTACGACCACATTTTCGGAGCGCGTCCGATAAAGCGCTTTATCAACAAGCACCTGACGCAGGAAGTGTCAAAGCTTCTTTTAAACGGGCGGCTTAAACCGGGACAGTCACTTTATGTGGATGCTAAAGACGGCAAAATTGTATTTGAATCGAAAAGCCGGACTAAAAAGAGAGAACAGGAAGCTGCCGAAGTTGAGAGTTGATTCTTAGACCTATCCTATTTTTTGCCAAGTTTCTTGTTTCGTTGATTGATATCCCCTTTTATGAGCGACTTAAAAGCGCCCAGGCAGTCCAAATATATTTCTTCCGCTCTAATTCGCGGCTGATTGCGGCCGATGCTCAACTGAAAGATAATTATTTCGGATTTGCCGTTGAAATAGGACATCATCACTGTCGGAATGAAGCGGCTCGAGTCATTAAAATACAACGTCGGCATCAGGCGCTTATTGGCATTGAATACCGAATCAACCGTGCGAATGGCCAAACCTTTTCCAAAGTGCTTTTTTAATTGCTTGATATCGTCCTTTATTAAATCTATCACATAGGCATTGTCGGCCTTGGCCTTCTCCAATCTGAAAATGTTTACATCAATTGTCACACTGGCGCTTTTATAGCTCTGTCCTTCGGGAATAAACGCTATCGAATAGCCGGCCGCGATAGCTTCATCGGTAATGACTTGATATCCATTGGGTGGATAAATTACATACGCGAATTCAGCCCCTTCAAAAAGAGAGACGTTCTTATCCGTCTGGTCAGTGCCCCCGACCGCCGATATGCCGAAAATGATAAATATGGACCATGCGGCAATTAACAAAATCTTTCGCACAGCGTGATTATCGGCAGAAACTGTGGAGTTTGTAGGTCAGAATCCAGAGAACAGCGTCATTGCGAGTCCCGATTCCATCGGGACGTGGCAATCTCGTATTCCTTGCTTACCAGCCGCAGTCCGGCTTCGGAATGCTGCGGAAAATATAATTCACGAGTCTATTTAGATCTAAGATATTGCCGTTAGTCGCATCGCCATTGATATCCGCCGCGGGTGGAAATGGCGGCGGCGGCCCGCTTCGGAAAATACGATTAACCAGGAAATTCAGGTCAACTATATTCAACCCAGTCAGGTTGCCATTAATATCGCCGCACGGGTAAAAAATGACTTCCGGCCTTGCGGTCAGTTGGACGTTAAGGCCTCCCGCATCGACTGTTGCCGTCAGCGTATCACGCTCTCCGATCGAAGGGGCGGTAAGAGTGGCTGAAAAAGTTTTGTTCCCATTATAAACTACTGCCGATAAAGTACCGCTGCCGGTATGAGACACCGTAGCATCGTCGGGATATCTAACGGTGTCATTTTCATGATTAATTGGCACAATGGTGATATTTACCAAAGATGTTCCATCGGCGCGTTGTTGCAGAGGAGTAACATTTAATTCGGAACTATCGGCATTCGCTTGTTGAGCGAGTTTCCAATTGTCATATTGCGTGCGCAAAACATCAATCGGGTCAACTGAAGGGGTAGTATTTCCAACTGCCTCATATAAATAGGGTACGCCTCCATCACCGAGACGAACAACTTTTATGTAGGCCGAGATAGAGGACTTTCCGGCGGAAAGGCAGCGAGAATCAGCTCCGGGAACTTTGGCGGCTTCCAAGGCCGCCATGAGTTTTTCTTCCAATGGTCCCGATGTGTTTAGAAAAACGAACTCCATACTATCAATGATTTCCGGACCTAAGAGAATATTTCCTTGGACCGCATAAGTGGGGCCAACGAGATGACCGGCCCAGAAAAAGCAATTCCCCCCGGTAAAAGAAGCTGACGCACCCGGGCCAGCAATCGTTACAGCGCCGTACTGGCGCACTGTTGGATCACCTTCAACGTCATTGGCCTCAAGCCAGGCCATTATTGAATCCGGCATAATCCCGGCAAGAAGAAGGGTATGAGCATTGGACTGATTGCCTGACAGGTAAAAAGATTGAGTATTGACTGCGCCAATGCCTTCGACCACATCGTTGATAATCTGGGAGCCTGCTATACACGAAGCGCCGGCGCTGCCCACCGTACCGGTGACAGTATCAACCGCCACAATTGAAAACGTGGCGTGAGAATTGGTGGCGTGAACTAATACAATCCCGAATGCGGAGAGGACAAGTATACTCTTTCTCATCATGGCACCTGCTTTGATACAGTGTACTAAAGGAGTGTTTTAGTACACCAGACTGTTACCTAATAATTGAATTCAATATAGCCAGACCAACGAATTTGGCAATAGCTTATGCACCCACCGGTCGGCTTAGACGGCTTTACAAGTTCCAAGTGCCGTCATATATTCGTTCAAACGGTTTCGATAAATGTCAATGGTTCAACAGGATAAACATAGTTGAAAAAGTCCATTCGCATCGGAAATGCTGGAGGATATTGGGGGGACGACCTTTCGGCATTGAAGCGCCAGCTTACCGGCGGGCCGCTCGATTATATCACTATGGACTTTCTGGCAGAAATAACCATGTCCATCCTCCAGCGCCAGAGACAAAAAAACCCGGAACTGGGGTACGCCACTGATTTTCTTGACCAAATAAAAGAGTGCCTGTCTCTTATAGTTGAAAAAAATGTCAAGGTTATTTCCAGTGCCGGCGGCATAAATCCGGTCGGGCTGGCTAAGAAAATCATCGAAGTTGCCACATCTCAAGGGATAAAAGTCAAAGTCGGCGTAGTTTACGGTGACAATATCATTGACCAAATAGATGAACTGGTGGCCAAAGGTGAGCAATTCACCAATCTCGATACCGGTGAACAGTTCACTCACATCCGCTCGCAAGTTACCTCTGCCAATGTTTATTTCGGCGCAGAACCGGTGGTGAAGGCACTTGAGCAGGGCTGCCAGATAATAGTTACCGGCCGCGTCACCGATACCGGTATTACTTTGGCGCCGATGATGTACGAGTTCGGTTGGAAATGGGACGATTGGGACAAGATTGCCGCAGGTGTTATCGCCGGACACATCATTGAATGCGGCGCTCAATCGAGCGGCGGAAACATCTCCGATTGGAAAGAAGTCAAAACATTTCAGAATATCGGTTATCCGATTATCGAAATGGAATCATCAGGTGAGTTTGTAGTCACCAAACACCAAAACTCCGGTGGCATGGTTTCTGAAAAAACTGTTAAAGAACAGCTAGTTTATGAAATGGGCGACCCGGCCAATTATATCACCCCGGACGGCATTGCCCGATTCGACAGCATTCAATTGAAACAGGCCGGGAAGGACCGAGTCCGGGTTTTTGGCATCAAAGGTGAGCCGCTTACAGAAAAATTCAAGGTGTCCATGTCCTACGATGACGGCTGGAAAGCCCAGGGGGGAATTCTGGTTTCAGGCCCCAACACTTATGCCAAAGCTAAAACTCTTGCCGATATATACTGGAAACGGCTGGGAATCAAATACGAGGAGACCAGGACCGATATGATCGGCTCCGGCTCGATTTGGCCGGAACCCATCCGTTCGCCTGAAACAACGGAGATTATTTTGCAATTCGGCGTGCGTGACAAAGATTATAAAAAAGTGGAAGAGTTCGGCAAACTTATCCCCGCCTTGATACTGTCAGGACCATCCGGACTGGCCGTCACCGGCGGCGGACGCCCTCGTCCCTCACAAGTCGTCGCTTACTGGCCGGCCCTGATGAACCGCACAAATGCTGTAGCCAAAGTCCTGGCAATTGATACAGACGGTGATGAGAAAGAGTTTAGCATTACTTTCAAATCGAATAGTTATGAGTTTAAGAAAACTAGATTGCGTTTCCCGACTGCCGGGAATTCAAAGGCACTTTTGGGAAAAAAGAAATCTGGCATTCTTCGAGACCTTTGTTATGCCCGTTCCGGTGACAAAGGAGATACTTGCAACATTGGAGTACTGGCTCGTTCTCCTGAAATATACATGTGGCTCGTGAAATACTTGACTGCAGATAAAGTCAAAAAGTTCTTTAAGGGGATTACCAAAGGTAAAGTCGTGCGCTATGAACTTGATAATTTGAAAGGATTGAATTTTCTGCTCGAAGAATCCCTCGGCGGCGGCGGCACGCGCTCACTAATGGTCGACCCGCAAGGGAAAACGCTGTCGCAGGCGTTACTTCAGATGCCGGTCCAGGCACCAGCATCCCTTTGGAAAACTATTAAAAAGAAATAGTCACTCCATGTTTAGAATAGAATCAAAAATAGACACAAACTCTGCGACTTATAAAGAGAATTCCGCCAGAAACAAAGCCCTGCACCTCGAATTCAAAGAGCGCGTGGAGCAAGTCAAGCAGGGCGGCTCGGAAAAGGCGCGTCAGCGGCATTTGGAGCGCAATAAGTTGCTGCCGCGTGACCGCATCAAAAAACTTCTCGACCGCAACACCCCCTTTCTAGAAATGAGCCCGCTGGCTGCCTACGACATGTATGATAACGAAGCCCCCTCGGCCGGAATAATAACCGGCATCGGAGTCGTGCACGGTCGCGAAGTTATGGTCATTGCCAACGATGCTACTGTCAAAGGCGGGACTTATTATCCCACAACCATTCTGAAGCACGCTCGGGCGCAGGAGATTGCCGAAACCAATAATCTGACTTGTGTCTATCTCGTTGATTCCGGCGGCATCTTCTTGCCTCTTCAAGCAGGAACTTTTCCTGATAAAGATCATTTTGGCCGCATTTTTTACAACGAAGCGCGTATGTCATCAAAAGGTATCGCTCAAATCTCTGTCGTCATGGGCTCCTGCACCGCCGGCGGCGCCTATTTGCCGGCGATGTCAGATGAATCAATAATTGTCCGCAATCAGGGCACTATTTTTATTGGCGGCCCGCCCCTGGTCAAAGCCGCCACCGGCGAAGAAGTCACCGCCGAAGAACTTGGCGGCGCTGACGTGCACTGCCGCACCTCCGGAGTAACCGACCATTATGCTCAAAACGACGAACACGCTCTCCAGGTTTGCAGAAACGTCATTGAAAACCTCAATCGCCCCAATCAGTTTGAAATTCATCGCAGCGAACCAGTAGACCCCCACTATGACCCGGAAGAACTATACGGCGTAGTGTCGAGCGAACTGCGCAAGCCGTACGATATTCGGGAAGTCATTGCGCGCATCGCTGACGGCTCTCGTTTTCACGAATTCAAAGAACTTTACGGCACCACTCTGGTTACTGGATTCGCCAACATAATGGGCTATCCGGTGGGCATACTTGGCAATAACGGCGTTTTGTTTTCGGAGTCATCACTGAAAGGTGCTCATTTTATTGAACTCTGCTGTGAACGAAAGATTCCACTAATATTTCTCCAAAACATTTCCGGTTTTATTGTCGGCCGTGAGTACGAAGCCAAAGGCATTGCCCGCGACGGAGCCAAGTTGGTACACGCTGTTGCCAATGCCGATGTCCCCAAATTCACCGTCGTTGTCGGCGGTTCCTATGGCGCCGGCAATTATGCCATGTGCGGTCGGGGGTATTTCCCTCGCTTAATGTGGATGTGGCCCAATGCCCGCATCTGCGTGATGGGCGGCGAACAGGCCGCCGATGTTTTAGCCGCTGTCAAAATCACTCAACTCGAAAAAGAACGAGTCAAACTCTCTCCAAAAGAAATCGAAGAGATTCGCCGGCCGATAATTGAAAAATACGAATCCGAATCAACTCCCTATTATTCCGGTGCGCGTCTCTGGGATGACGGCATTATTGGCATGACCGAAACCAGGCAAGCTTTAGCACTGGGAATTGCTATGTCTTTAAATGCACCCATTAAAGATACTAAATTCGGCATTTTCAGAATGTAGAGTGGACATATAATGGATTTCACTACCCTTAAGTTTGAGAAAAAAGCCGACGTCGCCCACGTAATCTTTAATCGTCCCGAAATTCATAACGCCTTTAACTCCACGGTCATCACTGAAATGTCATTAGCCTTTTATGGCATCGCCAAAGATGAATCACTGCGTGCCGTCATTCTGACCGGCGAAGGGAAATCATTTTGCGCCGGCGCCGATTTGAACTGGATGAAAGCTGTCAAAGAACAGGGCTACGAAACCAACCTCAACGAATCAAATTCTCTGGCCGATTTATTTTATCAGATCTACACTTGTCCGCTTCCGGTAATCGGAAGAATAAACGGGGCTGCCATCGGCGGTGGTACCGGCTTCGTGGCGCTGTGTGATGTCGCTATTGCGGCCAAGTTGGCAGTCTTTTCATTCTCCGAAGTAAAAATAGGTTTAGTTCCGGCTTGTATCGGTCCCTATGTGATTAAGAAAATGGGAGAAGGACGCGCCCGCGAATTGTTCATATCAGGTGAACGAATGAACGCTGAAAGGGCTTTGCAGGTCGGCCTCATAAATAAAGTGGTCGATGACGATAAGCTAGATAAAGCGGTTGATGAGCTTCTGGAAACTATTATTTCGTCCGGCCCCCAGGCAGTGGCTATGGCCAAAAAGTTAATTAGCGAAGTCTCCACGATGACTCACGAGGAATTCAAGCCTTACACAGCCGAAATGACTTCACGATTACGCGTATCCGAAGAAGGACAGGAGGGGATGGACGCCTTTCTAAATAAACGCAAACCCAAATGGGCCAAATAGGCGTCACAGCCGCTTTATTTTAACAATGAGCAAGTTATTTAACAAGATTCTGATTGCCAATCGTTCCGAAATTGCGGTGCGAGTGATGCACGCTTGCCGTACGCTCGGCATTCCAACAGTCGCAGTCTATTCCGACGCCGATATTAAAAGCAAACATCGAATGCTGGCCGATGAGTCCGTTCATATTGGTGCAGCTGCTCCCCTGGAATCCTACTTAAACTTTGAAAAGATAATCAATGCCGCCAAATCCACCGGCTGCGATGCCCTCCATCCCGGCTATGGCTTCTTGTCCGAGAATGCAGCATTTGCCGAACACTGCCGGAGAGAAAAAATCAAGTTCATCGGACCTTCGCCCGAAGCCATGCGCATAATGGGTGATAAAGTGGCTTCGCGTATTGCCGCTGATAAAGCTGGTGTGCCCATTGTCCCCGGCATGGAATCGACCAGCAATGACATAAAAGTATTTATTCAGTTTGCCAAAGAAGTCGGCTATCCCGTTTTGATTAAGGCCTCTGCCGGCGGCGGGGGTAAGGGTATGCGGGCAGTCGGTTCCGAAAAAGATCTCCAGTCTGCTATCGAAGCCGCTCAACGAGAAGCCAAAAATGCCTTTGGCGACGAACGTGTCTATTTGGAGAAATTATTGATTTATCCCCGGCATATTGAATTTCAAATCTTGGCGGATGAACACGGGAATTGTATTCATTTATTTGAACGCGAGTGCTCCATCCAAAGGCGCCATCAGAAAATAATCGAAGAGACGCCGTCGGTTGCTCTTGATGATGATTTGCGCGCGCGCATGGGCGCCGATGCTGTCATCGTTGCCCAAGCCGCCAATTATGCCAATGCCGGTACGGTTGAATTTCTCCTGGACCAGGAAGGTAACTATTACTTTCTGGAAATGAACACGCGCCTCCAGGTGGAACACCCCATTACCGAAATGGTTACAGGCATCGACCTTGTTGTCGAACAAATTCGCATCGCCGCGGGACAAAGACTTAATCCGGATTTGAAAAACGCAGTTCAGCGTGGTCACGCCATCGAGTGCCGTATTTATGCCGAAGACGGCGACAACAATTTCCTGCCATCTTCGGGCAAGATTCTATTTTATCGTGAGCCTACCGGTCCTGGAATTAGAGTGGATTCCGGCGTCTTAAACGACAGTGAAATTTCCACCAACTATGACCCCATCATGGCCAAATTGATTGTTCACGCTCCGGACCGAACAACAGCCATTTCCAAAATGATTGACGCTTTGAATAACTACAAGATTATCGGCGTCAAGACCCCTCGCCACGTTATGGCCGATATTCTCAAGCATAGCGAATTCGTCCAAGGGAAAACACATACCAGTTTTATAGAAAAGAATTTGTCGAATCGTTCCAATAACGGTAAAAACCTTCAGTATCTGGCCGTAGCGGCAGCAACAGCTTTTTCAGTTTTGCACTCTAAACAACGCCTACTTTCTTCTTCAAAGGGCGATGCCTCAATCCCCTCTCCGTGGATAATGTTGGGAAGTTGGTCAATCGGGAGCTCTAATAATGAATGAATTTGAGTTTGTAGTCGGCGGCGAGACTATCAAATCAAAAGCCAAAGTGGACAATGACTCCGTTGTCGTTGATGTCAACGGTATCGGCTACAGATTTCAGGCGATTGGTGAAAACTTGTTTCGAGCGGGCACCGAGAGTTCCTCACATATTGTGGCGGCCGTTCGGCACAATGATGTCATCTACATCGATATTGATGCCACTGTCGTGGAAGTTCGCGATGCCGCCGCAGTTGAAAACGCTGACCAGCATTCTTCCCACCACCTGGTAAAAGACAAAGTTTTTGCTCCGATGCCGGGTAAAATCGTTAAAATAATGGTCAACAAGGGTGACCAGGTTACGGAAAAGCAGCCGCTGGCGATTGTGGAAGCAATGAAAATGGAGAACCAAATCAACAGTCCGGCCTCGGGAAGAGTCAAATCAATAAACTTTGCGGCCGGCGCCCAGGTGAATACTACTTCTCCCATAATTGAACTTGATTTAGAGCCAACTGCATAAAAAAAGCCACGCTTGTGGCGTGGCTTCATACAAAATTCAATTCTTAATTAAAAGAATTTCAATCCAACTGTGAGCGGAATATACGTGGTCGCGCTGCCTTCAGTGGCGACGCTTACGTAACGGGCTTGGACAAACCAGCTGGTTTTCGGACCCATGCCGAATTCCATGCCGCCGCCAAAGTTGAAATAAACTTTGGACTGCGATTCGCCGGTACCTTGATTCAACGATGTCGCCAATGCGGTGTCGCTGGTGGTGAATTCGCTGAACTTCAAACTGGCTATGCCGAGTCCGCCCAATAAATAGGGTTTCATCGGAACTGCCGGGGCGCCCAAATTGAACTTTCCGTCAACGCCAAACATCAAGGCGTTAAACGAACCGCCTTCAACGCCGGGACCGAAAGATTCACCATCGGCGCCGAATTTGTGGTATTCGACTTTGCCGATCATTTGAATCTTGGGGGCAACATTAAATCCGGCTCCGCCCATACCATGAAAGCCAAGCTTCCAGCCATCGCTGAATCCTTGCGGCGATGTGGGCAGGCTCAAAAAGCCGCCTGCGTACCAGGAAACTGGCGAACCAGGGGTGCCAACCTGCGCCATCGATACTGCACTCAATACTAGGAGTGCAATAAGGGTTAAAAATAATCTCTTCATTTTCAGCTCCTTTAAAGGGTTTGAGTTAAGCTGTTTGAGTATTTTTCGGCTGCAAAAATCGTTTACTTTAGTGGTCAGGAAATTAAATAGTTTCAATGTGAAACACCGATTTATGCCGTTTTAACGGGCGCCCCGGATTCCGTTTGCTTGCCTCGAGGGAACTTTTTTGGTATATATCGAATTCGAATGATTGGAATCTATTACGGAGTCATAAGTGCCTGATAATAATGCATATATAGTTTCTGCCTGCCGGACCGCTATTGGTGTTTTGCACGGAGGTTTGGGTACCTTTACCGGACCGCAATTAGGAGCTTTGGCGGTCAAAGAAGCCGTCAGACGCGCCGGCATCGATAAAAAAGATATCGACGAAGTCATCATGGGTCACGTTTTGCAAGGCGGCACCGGCCAGGCGCCGGCCCGACAAGCAGCTATCAACGGCGGTCTCGCTCCTGAAATCCCGGCAGTTACGATAAACAAGGTCTGTGGCTCCGGATTAAAGGCCGTCATGTTAGCAGCACAATCAATCAGAGCCGGGGACCAGCATTTGGTGGTGGCCGGTGGAATGGAATCCATGTCAAACGCACCTTTGGCGCTTCACGGCGCCAAAACGGGAGTCAAATTCGGTCATCAGAAAATGTATGATATAATGATTTTAGACGGTCTCTGGGACAGCTTCAATAATTTCCACATGGGCAACGCTGCGGAACTGACCAGCCGCAAGGCGGGAGTTTCCCGAAAAGAACAGGATGAATTTGCTGTTCAATCCCATATGAAAGCCGCCGCGGCTCAAAAGGCCGGAAAATTTGATGCAGAGATTTTCAAAGTCGAAATTCCCCAGCGTAAAGGCGACCCAATTGTTTTCAGCAAAGACGAAAATATCCGCCCGGATATTACCTTTGATAAACTTTCCAAATTGAATCCAGTGTTTGAAAAAGATGGAACGGTCACCGCAGGGAATGCATCCAGTCTTAACGATGGCTCGTCCTGCACGGTCGTGGTATCCGAGAAATATCTGAAAGAGAAAAACCTAACGCCGTTGGCGCGTATTGTTGACTACGCCGCCGCCGGCACCGCCCCTGAATTGCTTTTCTTTGCGCCGATTTATGCAGTGCAAAAACTGATGGAAAAAATGAAAGTCAAAGTTGACCACTGGGATTTGGTGGAAGCTAACGAAGCCTTCGCATCGCAAATGATAGCCGATGCCAAAGACCTCAAGTGGGACAACAACCGTGTAAACGTCCATGGCGGCGCTATTGCCTTGGGACATCCCATCGGTGCCTCCGGGGCGCGTCTACTTACCACTTTGATTTATGCATTGAAGGACAGAAATCTCAAAACGGGGTTAGCCACTCTCTGCCTCGGCGGCGGTAATGCAGTAGCGATGGCCATCGAAAGAGTCTGACGGAAGGCGGGGGAATTGAGCATCGGCGACATTAAAAACGTAGCAGTAATCGGCTCCGGCACCATGGGAAACGGAATAGCGCAGGCCTTTGCAGTTGCCGGTTTTAGTGTCATTCTGATTGACGTCAGCCAGGAACTGCTTGAGAAAGGGGAAAAGAACATTGAAAACAGTCTCGAACGTCTGACAAAAAAAGCGCAGATTAGCGAAGCCGAAAAAAGTGAAGCCCTTGCTCGTCTTCATACAGCGCCGGATATCGAAGCCGCTTCTCATGCCCATATTGTAATCGAGGCAGTTACCGAGAACTTAGAAGTAAAGACAAGCATTTTCAAGAAGCTTGACAGCGCCTGCGCACCACCAACGATTTTTGCGTCCAATACTTCGTCTCTTCCCATAACTGAATTGGCTTCGTCTACCCAACGCCCGGACAGATTTATCGGCATGCATTTCATGAACCCGGTCCCTATTATGAAACTGGTGGAATTAATCCGCGGCATGGCTACTTCCGATGAAACTTTTCTGGTCACGCGCGAGCTGGCTATGAAACTTGGAAAAGTACCGGTCGAAGTCAACGATTACCCCGGGTTCGTGGCCAATCGAATTCTGTTGCCAATGATTAACGAGGCCATCTATGCTCACATGGAAGGCGTCGCCGCCGTTAAAGACATCGATGAAGTTATGAGGCTTGGCATGAACCATCCCATGGGCCCGCTGCAACTGGCTGATTTTATCGGACTCGACGTTTGTCTGGCCATCCTCGAAGTACTGCACAAAGGATTTGGCGACCCCAAATATCGTCCCTGCCCGCTGCTCCGGAAAATGGTGCAGGCCGGTTATCTCGGACGGAAATCCGGACGAGGCTTTTATGATTACAGCGTTCAAGCGGGTAAATAATGGACTTTCATTTAAGCGCTGAAGAAATAGAATTTAAACAACTCGCGCAGGAATTTGCCCAAAAGCGTCTTTACCCCAACGGCGAAAAGTTCGATGAGCATCAACAAATCCCTTCTGAAATAATCAAAGAAGCCGCCGACCTTGGTTACTTTGGATTTATAATCCCCGATAAGTTCGGCGGGCTGGGATCAAGCACGACTGCTTTTATGGGTGTCATTGAAGAACTAAGCGCTGGCTCGGCGTCATTCGGAATGATTCTAACCAGCCACTCGTCGCTGGCCTGTGAAACTATTAACCGCTTCGGCTCCGATGAACTCAAGAACAAATATCTGCCGTCACTGGCTACTGGAGAAACAATCGGTGCCTACTGCCAGGCCGAACCAAATTCGGGAACGGACATTGGTTCCATTGAAACTGCTGCCGTCGATAAGGGAGAACATTTCATTCTGAACGGCGCCAAAGCTTATGTCACCAACGGCAGCATTGCTCAAGTTTTAGTCGTGTTCGCCAAAGCCGGCAACGCCGGTATCAGCTGCTTTGTCGTCGACAAGAATTCTAAAGGGATTTCAGTCGGTGAACCTGAAATGAAATGCGGCGTTAAAGCTGCGGATACTCGTTCGGTCACTTTTGTAAATGTAAGTGTACCTAAATCAAATCTGATTGGTGAATTGGGCGATGGTCTCAAAATCGTTTCTGATATTCTCGATTCGGGACGAACCGCCGTTGCTTTCCAGGCATTGGGCATCGCCCAAGCAGCCCTCAATGAAGCCACCAAGTACTCTCAAATTAGAAAACAGTTTGACCAGCCTATTGCCAATTTCCAGGCCATCCAATTCAAGCTTTCCGAAATGGCTACTCGAATCGAAGCCGGCCGTCTATTGGCATACCGAGCCGCTCAAATTAGAGATGAAAACAAACCCTGCCATCGGGAAGCTTCGATGGCCAAACTTTTCTGCGCCGATACCGCCAACTATGTTTGCAACGAAGCCGTCCAAATTCACGGCGGCTACGGTTATATCAAAGAGTATGCTGTCGAACGCTATTTCCGCGATGCCCGTGTCACCGAAATCAATGACGGCACCGCCGAAGCCCAGCGCATAATTATCGCAGCCGACCTTTTGAGGGAACAGAAGATTGCTTGATAAAAAGTACAACGATTTTAGAGAGAGAGTTCGTGCCTTTGCGTTGGAACATCTCGAACCCAAAGCTGTCCAACTTGATTTGGAGCAGCGTTTTCCGACCGAACACATCAAACCCCTCGCCGATAACGGCTACCTGTCGCTTCTCATCCCCAAAGAATACGGCGGGAATAAAGTTGACACTATTTCATATTGCATCGTGGTCGAAGAACTCTCCCGTGTCTGTGGCTCCACTGGAATTATAGTAGCCGCGCACAATTCACTCGGCACCGGCCCGATAATAAATTTCGGCAATGAAAAACAAAAACAAAAGTATCTTCCTCGCGCTGCCAAAGGTGAACTAGTTGCTTTCGGCTTGAGCGAACCCGAAGCTGGCTCCGATGCCGGCGGTACCAAGACTATCGCCAAAAAACAAAACGGCCACTGGGTCGTCAACGGCAGTAAATGCTGGATAACATCAGCGCCGCAAGCGTTCGCCTCTGTCGCCACTGCCAGAACCTCCGATGACCCCACCGACAAACGCATCACCACTTTCATTTTCGAACGCGCCTTCAAAGGGTACGCCGTCGGCAAAAAAGAAAACAAGCTTGGCCTGCGCGGTTCCGATACCGCTTTCCTCCATTTCGATGACATGCACGTCCCCGATGAAAACCGCTTGGGCGAAGTTGGCATGGGCTTTAAGCAGATGCTCATCACTCTCGATGGTGGCCGCATTTCAATCGGCGCCATGGCGCTGGGCTTGGCGCAAGGCGCCCTCGATGTCGCACTCTGCTATTCCGCCGACCGCAAACAATTCGGCCAGCCCATTTCCAACAATCAGGCCATTCAACACAAACTGGCCACTATGGCCACCGAACTCGAAGCCGCCCGGCTCATGATTTACGAAACCGCCCAGATGAAAGACGCCGGCATCGAGTACACTCAATTCTCCGCCATGTGCAAACTATTCGCTTCCGAAGTTGCCACCCGCACCTGTTCCACCGCCATGTCCATTCTCGGCGGCATCGGCTATTATACCGGTCCGTATCCGGTCGAACGGATGTGGCGCGATGTCAAACTCTGCGAAATAGGGGAGGGGACCTCCGAAATTCAGCGCCTCGTCATCGCCCGAGAGCTTTTGAAAAAAGTAAAACCCGCCGTGGCGGGCTGAACATTTAAGTTGCCTAAACAACTCAAAATAAAGTAATTGAAGTCATGCAAGCACAATCCGTCACAGTCTATAGTCTCATCCGACCAGCCACTATCTGGAAAGAACTCCCGCTCCTCATCGGCTTCAATCTAATTCTTGTTGCGACAGCTTATATTTCAATCGACCTCCCATTCTCACCCGTCCCCATCACCGGCCAAACTTTCGGTGTACTCCTCATCGCCATGGCGCTCGGCCGCATCAGAGCTGTTGGAGTCGTAACCGCCTACTTGCTCGAAGGCATCGCCGGCCTTCCCGTTTTCGCCGGAGGCACCGCCGGACTTCCCATAATCATGGGGCCCACTGGCGGCTACTTGATTGGATTTCTTGCCGCCGCCTATGTCACCGGCCATTTGGCTGACAAAGGCTGGGACAAAAGTTATTTGAAGAGTATTTTGGCCATGATTATAGGCTCGGCCATTATATTCGCATTCGGTTTGGCCGGACTCGCCATGTTTGTCCCGGCCAACGTCCTCTTAACCATGGGCCTTTATCCATTTCTCCCCGGTTCAGTTGTGAAGATTACACTCGCGGCGGTCATTCTGCCGTCGATTTGGAAGTTTGTGAAGCGCGAACAAAATTCGTAATCGCATTGCAGTAATCCGATATTCTGTAATGCCTTGCCGTCCTGTGCTCGACCGTCACATTAGAATCAGTCGATAACAAATTTCTTTCGCAGCACGGGATTTTCATTGAAACCGGCGCACTTTTTTCGTAGTTTAATATTCTATATAGAATCTCTAACACCGAATAGGGGTAACTGATGGCAGCGCCACAAATTCCCAAACAAGAATTTATCTGGATGAACGGCCGCCTGATCAAATGGGACGATGCCAAAATCCACGTCCTCTCTCACGTAGTCCACTACGGTTCATCGGTGTTCGAAGGCATGCGCGTTTACAAAACGCCCAAGGGACCATTCGCCTTCCGGCTGAACGAACACGTCGAACGCCTGTTCAACTCCGCCAAAATTTATCGTATGGAAATCCCCTATACCCCGGAGCAAATCAATCAGGCCATTCTGAATTTGGTCGGCGCCAACGGTCTCGAAGAATGCTACGTCCGTCCTATCGTCTTTCGCGGCTATGGCAAACTCGGTGTCGATCCCGCCGGTGTGCCCATCGATGTCGCCATCGGTGTCTGGCCGTGGGGAAAATATCTCGGCGAAGAAGCCCTCGAAAAAGGAGTCGCCGTCGGCGTCTCTTCCTGGAATCGCCCCGCCCCCAACACTCTCCCGTCGATGGCCAAAAGCGGCGCCAATTACATGAACAGCCAGCTTATCAAAATGGAAGCCAAGCGGCACGGCTATGTCGAAGGCATTGCGCTCGATGTTTTCGGTTTTGTCAGCGAAGGTTCCGGCGAAAATATTTTCATCGTCCGCGATGGCGTGCTCATAACTCCGCCGCTCACTGCATCGGTCCTCCCCGGCATTACCCGCCGCTCGATTATTCGTCTCGCTCAAGATTTGCATATTCGCGTAAAAGAAGAGAACATTCTGCGCGAAGGCCTATACGTGGCACAGGAAGTTTTCTTTGCCGGCACTGCCGCCGAAATTACTCCCATCTCCAGTATCGACGGCATCGCCATCGGCGCTGGCAAATGCGGCCCTATCACCAAAAAAATTCAGACCGCTTTTTTTGACATCATCAACGGCGAAGCCGAAGACAAACGCGGCTGGCTCACTCCCGTCCCAGAATACTCCGGAGTGCCGGTCTAAACCTAACCCCCCGGCCCCCTTCCCCACAGGGGAAGGGGGAGCAGGAATTTCTGTGAGCGGTCCGCCCGTGGCGGATCTCGTCTGCCCCAGAACCCCACCCCCAACCCCTCCCCCGAAGGGAGAGGGGAGCTGTAGGGGCAGAACATGTTCTGCCCTCTCAAAATGGGTTGAATATGTTCAAACCCTACAAAAAGAGTAGGTCGAAACCCCCGTGGTTTCGACACTTTTGATTCCGGCCACCCTCAAAACTGACTCGAAAACGCAGGAAATTGGGTTCGTTTTGTAATAATTAACATCTTTATTTTTTGCGATATCCCCCCGACTAAACGACGAGATTGCCACGTCCCGATGGAATCGGGACTCGCAACGACGATCGGTTTGTGGGATTATTTGACAATGCGAGAAAATTTGCTTTCTGTTTACCGGTATTTTCATAGATTGCTCCATGAATAGGCGCGGCGGTGTATTTTGCAGAGGAATTGTATGGAATTTGTGGGAATGATTTATAACCTAACCCCCCGACCCCCTTCCCTAAAGAGGAAGGGGGAGGCAGCAAAGCTTCTTTCCCCTCCCACTTCAGGGGAGGGGTCAGGGGAGAGGTCTCTTAAATGAAAATCGCCATCGCCTCCGACCACGCCGGCCTCGAACACAAACAAAAGGTCTCCGACCTCCTAAAGAAAATGGGCCACGAAGTCCTCGACCTGGGCACCGACTCCAAAGACTCCGTCGATTATCCTGACTTCGGCCTCAAAGCCGCCCGTCTCGTCGCCGACGGCCAGGCCGACCGCGGCGTCACCGTCTGCTGGACGGGGAACGGCATGAACATTGCCGTCAACAAAGTCAAAGGTATCCGCTCCGGCCTTGCCATTAACAAAGACATGGCCTATCTGACCCGCTTCCACAACGACGCCAACATGCTGGCGCTCTCGCAAAAATTCACTCCCGAATCCGACCTCGAATCCATCCTCAAAACCTTTCTCGAAACCCCCTTCGAAGGCGGCCGCCACCAACGCCGCATTGAGAAAATTCACGAGGCGGAGGGGGAATAGAGATGGATACTATAGTTCGCATCTTTATTATTTTGCCATTCGTATACTTAAGTTTTGTGATGATTATGTTTACTGTCAATGTCGTTAAGGATGTATTTACGGTTCGGCCGCTGAATCTGCAAGAGACCGCACAAGCGGCGTTACGCTCTTTTTGGAATTGGTCCAGGGCTCCATTTAAAGATTTTACCAAAGATTTTACGAATTTCATTCGTGAAAAAAATCCACTTGAGATAGTCTTCACACCGATTTCAGGCTACACCTTTACACCAAAAGGTGGGGAAAAAATCACCGGCGAATTTATGCAAGATCGTCAACAGTACAGTTTCAAATTGAACAACCTAGGCAGATACGATTTGAAGAATGTGCGGTTGCTCTTGAAATTTCCATATCCGATAGAACAAGACGAGGTTTCCGAAGTTGTAAAAGCTTCCGGTTATTCCTTTGAGCCACTTAGCGCGAAAATGACAGTTAATCTAGAGGGATATGATTCCGGGATTAACGTACTACGGAAGCCGCTATCTTCTAATTTGGAATTGCATATTGAAAAGCTCGAAAGTTCTGGAAGCATCGCGATATTGCTACTTTTTAATAGCTGGCGAGATCCTCGGGGCAAGGTAATTTCGGCAGAAGAAAAAGCCCGGTATCAAGTTCCCCAGTCGGGGCCGAAGGTGACGTATATATCTGGCACCTACAATCTCGAAATGGAGGATCCTGCTTTCGAGTATGAATTCTATGCACCTATTAGTCTCAGCGAAAACAAGATAATATCTATTGGTAAACCAACTGTTGCTCCTAAAGACCTTGTTAAGTCATACGATATGCAGTGAGTTTTCGACTGGGTGGCCCACCTTTTAGGTGGCTCCCCGCGATGAGGAGTTTATGATAAACACCAGACTTGTAATGACCGCCGCGGCGATTTTTTTTGGGTTGGCAGGTGCCGCGTGCCTGTTTCTCCCCGATGAAGTTCTCAAGTTGTATTCAATTGACTCTTCGAGTCAAACAGCAGATAAGGACATCTGCCGTGCACGACGGGTGGCCCACCTTTCAGGTGGGTTCCAGTCAACAATTAACTAATGACAAACCGCAGTCGTCCAGCTAAATTCCTTGTGCGATGAGGAGTGAAAATGACTAATGAATTTCCACCAGTTTTCATAATAATTTGGGTGGCTTGGTGTATTGGCCTTTTTCTCTTTTTATATATCAATAAAGACGCGAAACTTAAAAGAAAATGGTGGCCTAAGATTTCAATCGCAACTGCGATATTGTTTATATTCATAATATATGATTCTGGAGCGCCTACCGGCTTCATTCTACTTGCAGCGGCAATTCTAGCAATAATAACAGTATTGAATATTAGGGCAGTTAAATTTTGCGATGCCTGCGGCAAAACATTGACAAGTCAAAATCCTTTTTCCCCACCAGAGTTTTGTTCTAAGTGCGGGGCAAAACTGCACGATGAATCGCCGGTCGACCCACGTCTTAAGTAAGTTCCCGCAATGACAAGTTTATGCTAAACACCAGAATTATAATGACAGCCGCGGCAATGTTTCTGGGATTGGCAGGTGCCGCGTGCCTGTTTCTCCCCGATGAAGTTCTCAAGTTGTATTCAATTGACTCTTCGAGTCAAACGGCAGATAAGGACATCTGCCGTGCACCAATACTGATACAAATACTTGGCGGTTGTTTTTTGCCGATGGCGTTACTTGACTGGTATTCCAAGCACGCCGTGCTGGGAGGAATTTACGGACGTCCGGTGGTGGGAACCAATTATGCGCATTTCGTTATCGGAAGTTTGGTAATGGCTAAAGCTGTAATTGGGGCAGACGAGGGCGTCTGCCGCCCACAAGTTTGGATTACGCTGGTTGTTTATGTTCTATTTGCGATAGCATTTAGTTTTATGATGTTCGGGAAACCGAAGCTGCCAAAGGAGAACTGACTCTTCGAGTCAAACGGCAGACCCTTCGACAGAGCTCAGGACAAGTGAGGACCTCTGCCGTGCACAAAACACTGGCTCGCAGAGCCAGACGTCAGATGTGGACATCTGACGTGCACGAACAATAATTAATAAAAAGGAGAAATGTATATGCGGATAGGAATCATCGGTGCTGGAAATATAGGGGGAATACTTGCGCGACACCTCGTCAAGCTTGGACATCAAGTCTCGATTGCGAATTCCAGAGGACCGGAGAGCCTGACCGCCCTTGCGGCTGAAATCGGCGCAACGGCCGTTTCTGTTGTCGACGCTGCCAAAGCAGGAGAAATTGTTATCATCTCGATCCCAGTGAAGTCCGTCGCCGATCTTCCGAAGGAGCTCTTTGCGAACATACCGAGCAAGGTCGTCGTGATCGATACCGGCAATTACCATCCGGAGCTCCGCGATGGCCGCATCGATGCGATCGACCGCGGAATGCTTGACAGCCAGTGGGTCGCGCAGCAGATCGGGCGTCCCGTGATGAAGGCGTTCAACAGCATCTTCGCCGACAGCCTCCGTGAAAAGGGCGTTCCCAAAGGAAAGGTGGGTCGAATCGCTCTTTCGGTCGCTGGTGATTCGTCGGAGGCCAAGGCAGCAGTGCTTCGCCTGATCGACGATCTTGGCTTTGACCCCATCGACGGGGGTAATTTAGACAACTCTTGGCGACAACAGACGGGAACACCGGCTTACTGTCAGGATCTTGAAGCCGCTGCGCTGCAGCGTGCGCTTTCTCAAGCCGATCGGAGCCGGATTGCCGAATACCGCGCCGAACAGGAGGCTCGTATTAGAAAGTATATTGAAGCGCAGACAGCAAAAGCATGAGCGGCCCGGGTGGCCCACCTTTCAGGTGGGTTCCAGTCTATTAGAGACTTCATGTCCTCTTGACTGATTTACCCAAATTGGGTAAGTTCTTACCCAAAATGGGTAAAAGCAGGGGTCGCCCACAGCTTGCTGTGGGATCAGTTCGAACTCGCACTTACTTCCCAGACGGAGACGAACTAGCTACTTCATTTCTAAAAGTCGCTCCACCGCCTTTTCCAGGTTCGCTACCCGCTCTTTTAACTCTGCATACTCTTTGGCCAGCTGCTGTGCGGCGGCCAGCGCCACACCGTCGGCATCGATAGTATTGATAAAGCGATTATCTTCACCGAACCCAAACGCCTTGTCAAAATCCTGCGCCATCGGCCCGATATGTCGGATGCCGGCATCCTGCGTAATATAATTCCAGCTGGCGATGGGCATTTCAGATAGCTTTTCGAGAATCTCCCGTCCATCCACCGGTTCAATATTTTCTTTCACATTGACATCCGACGCCATTGCCCACGCCCCGCCCCCCGGAGCCAAAACGACTCCGGTGGTGAGTCCTGCGTTACTGTAAAATCTCGCCCCTCCGGATGTACGGGCGGTAAATTGATTGTCGGCGCTGGAAGTCACATCTGCATTCGTGGCGTCTGCCCAGACAAACGAGCCGCTATTATTTGCTCGGGCCCGGTTTCCCGCCGCTAATGATAAATTGCCGGCCGCAGTATTATCGAATCCACCCGGAATGGCCGAAGCCAGACCACTCGCGATATTTGATTCACCGCTGCCGATAAATGAATAAGAACCAGTCGCCTGATTGCTTACCCCGCCTACCACTGCGGCATATTCATTACCAAAGAGAATGTCTGCCGTGCCGGCCACATTTGCTAACCCTCCCCCAACGAATGAGCCCCGGGACACCGCATTATTTCCACTTCCACCACCAAGAAAAGCGGTGCTTCCACCTACAATATTATTAAGACCGCCGCCTATCGATGTAAAAGTGGCGCCACCAGTAATAGAGTTCCCTTCCCCACCCGCGATAGTTGAGGCATCTCCCGCAACGCTGTTGTTCTGGCCGGCAACAAAATCATAATTACCTGTGAAAACATTTCCGGAACCAATAGATACAGAACTGGATATATACCCCCCGGCAGAGCCATCAACAGAGCCAGTTCGAAATGCATAGGGGACTGTTACAAGCCGGGTTCGTGGCGCCATTTCGGGATTGGCTCCAACCTGTACTCCCAGATAACGAAACGAACCGGCAAACACTGCGTTTTGAATCGCTGATATACTTCCCAGAACCACATTAAAAAGCCCGTCAGTGGTCACGACCGATTGGCTCTCTGACCAAACTGTTGATCCCGCATTGGGGTCATCATAAATCCTGAACGTCACGGAATAACTGCCATCGGCCACAGGAACGCCGCTGGTGTCAGCAAGAAGTCCCTGAAAGTTCATAGCAGTGGGCGTTACCGCAAAAGCTGTTGACCCTATTAACACCGCTAAAACGACGGTGAACTTGATTAGCCGCATTTTAATACCTCCTTAAAGTTTTTTTGAATTAGGAATAGACAGCATTATATGTAACAATATATACTCTCTGGTGAAATGTACACACCCAAATACTACCGCAATGAGAACATAGCAGAAGTCAAAGAGTTTATTGTTCACAACGGGTTTGGGATTTTGGTTTCAGTCCAATCCACTGAACCCACAGCAAGCTGTGGGCGACCAATAGGTACCCACATTCCCATGCTCTTGGACAAAAATGAAAAGGGGGAAGATATTCTCTCCGGCCACGTTTCCCGTGCGAATCCACACCACAAACTTCTTGCTCCCCTTTCCTCTACAGGGAAGGGGGCTGGGGGGTTAGGTTCTTCCAAAGTCCTGGCGATTTTCTTAGGCCCGCACGCCTATGTCTCCTCAAGCTGGTACTCCCACGAAAACGTCCCCACTTGGAATTACATCGCCGTCCATGTTTACGGTAAAATCAAAATCATCGAGGGTGAGCGCCTTTATCGCCAACTCAAAATGCTGGTGGACAAATATGAACACGGCGCCGCAAAACCCGTTGAACTCGAAACCATGTCACAGGGTTATGTAAAAAAGCAAATGGGGGGAATAGTCGGCTTCGAGATTCTGATTGAAGAAATCCAGGCCGCCTACAAACTCTCCCAGAATCGCAACGAACAGGATTACGAAAACGTCATCCGCCAACTCGAATCCCGCGGCGACTCCCATTCCCAAGCCGTGGCGGGGGAGATGAGGAAGCGAAAGCCTAAAAAATGAGATTGCTTCGTCGCTTCGCTCCTCGCAACGACGCAAACGCAGCCAGGTCTGTCTGGCATTGCGAACCCCGATTCCATCGGGGTGAAGCAATCTCGCTTTTTGGCACCTCAACTATTATATTGCGCTAATCAAGATTGGGAGGGAACGATATGCAGCTGATTGTTCTATTCTTACTTCTCGTTACACCATATTTGATTCTGACACTTGCCCAGAAAATAAATCCCAAGTTGAAAATCCCAAAAGCCAGGAAAGTCAGGTGGGGGCTGACTATGATGTTTCTGTTTACGGCGATGGGACATTTTGTCAAGACCGTGGAAATGGCGGAGATGATTCCGGAGATTTTTCCTTATCGCGAAGCGATTATCTTTCTCACCGGTTTTCCCGAACTCTTTGGCGCCATTGGGATCTGGATACCGAACTTGAGAAAACTGGCGGGAATTTTTCTAATCGCCATGCTTATAGGTCTTCTGCCATTCAACATTTATGCGGCTTTCAACCGAGTTGAATTCGGCGCTCATGACCTAGGACCGTCTTATCTCTTAATCCGCGTGCCGTTTCAGTTTTTTGCGATGTGGCTGGTGTATGTAGCGACAGAATTGGATTGGTTCAGGTTTCGAAGGGAGTAAACACCACCGAGAGTCGAAACATTTAAGTGAAACCCCACCCCTGACCCCTCCCCTTAAAGGAGAGGGGAAAAAAGCCAGCACCGCTTGCTCCCCCTTCCTCTTTAGGGAAAGGGGTCGGGGGGTTAGGTTTTCTGCTTAGTCTTACTTCTCGCTCGTTGTCGTCTGACGGGGGTCATCAGCGGCGTTCACGTAGTTAATACCCCATGGACCCATTCCATGTAATTGAATAGTGGCGCCATCTTTGCTCCAGGCGAAATGACGAACTCCGGTCGGCATTACGGCAAATCCGGCCAACGGCAATTCCTTCAGCGCCTTCTCATCGAATTTCTCGCCCAAGCCCATGGAAAAACTGCCGGCTAAAACGGTGACGTGTTCGTCGGCTGGATGCCAGTGCGCCGGGACTTTGTAGTCAGCCGGAAGTTTGAACCGCAATGTGAAAAGTCCGGCTGCCGCCGGGTCACCTTCCAGAACCGCCATCTTCGCTCCGGCGGGTAGTGATTTAGGACCATCGGTCCACTTCAGTTCGGCATCGGTTATCATTACATGAGCCGGCTGAGTCATGGCATGTTCAGCCTTCTCATCGCCGGCCATGGCCAGCCCTATAATAATAACGAACGCTGCCATAAACAGAACGGCCAGTTTAAAACGTTTTTGATTCATAAAAGACACCTCCGATTAGTGTTTGTGATTGTAATGCATATTTTCGGATTCTCATAAATTATAACTTGATTAAATTCCCAAAGCAAGCGTCTTATCCCGAAATATGCGTGGATAGTAAAAGCGTGTCCTTCCGAACTTTTTCCCTATTGTTGACCCGCACAATTGTATTGCTTACTTTGCACTTCAACTATGTCAATCTTAAAAGAAACCGATCCACAGATTTACGAAGCCATACAGCTTGAGACGCACCGGCAATCCACCAAGCTGGAATTGATTGCATCTGAAAACTTCGTCTCCGAGGCGGTCCTCGAAGCTGTCGGTTCGGTCATGACCAACAAGTACGCCGAAGGCTACCCCGGCAAACGCTACTACGGCGGCTGTGAATTTGTTGACATTGCCGAGAATCTTGCCCGGGACCGATTAAAACAGCTTTTCGGATGTGAGCACGCAAATGTCCAGCCGCATTCCGGTTCGCAGGCCAATATGGCCGCTTATTTCACGGTACTCAAACCGGGAGACAAAGTAATGGGGTTGGACTTGTCGCACGGGGGACATTTGACCCATGGGCATCCCATTAACTTTTCCGGCAAACTTTATAATTTTGTCGGTTATCAGGTCGAACGAGAGACTGAAGTCATCAATTACGACAAGCTGATAGAAACCGCCAAAAGTGAACATCCGAAAATGATAATGGTGGGCGCATCGGCCTATCCGCGCACGCTGGATTTCAAAAGATTTCGTGAAGCCTGCGATGCCTGCGGCGCTTATATGGTCGCCGACATCGCGCATATTGCGGGGCTAGTTGCAACTGGACTTCATCCGTCGCCAATTCCGTACGCTGATTTTGTAACTTCGACCACACATAAAACTCTTCGCGGCCCCCGCGGCGGCATAGTCATGTGCAAAGAAAAATACGCCGCTGATTTGGATAGAATTGTAATGCCGGGAATACAGGGCGGGCCGTTGATGCATGTTATCGCCGGAAAAGCTGTCGCATTCAAAGAAGCGATGACTGATGAATTTAAAGAATATCAAAAACAGATTGTCGAAAATGCCAAAACACTGGCGGAAGAACTGAAAAAGAAGGGATACAAAATTGTCTCCGGCGGAACCGACACTCATCTTCTCCTGGTTTCGTTTTTGGGACAGGCCGATGTCAACGGGAAAAAAGTCGAAACCGCCTTGGACAAGGCAGGCATCACTGTAAATAAAAATACCGTTCCGTTCGATACTGAAAAGCCGTTTGTAACATCGGGAATACGTATCGGCACCCCAGCCATTACAACCAGAGGCATGGGAAAACAGGAGATGCCTGTTATCGCTGATTTCATAGACCGGGCCATCAGAAGCCGCACCAATGAGCAGGGGCTTGAAGTGGTCAGCCAGGAAGTGGCCGAGTTTTGTGTCAAATTCCCGCTTTATGCAAGAAGATTGCAGGAAGTTGAATAAATGCTTTTTCAGGTGACAGTATTTCCGACAGATAATAAGAGCGAAAGCGTATCAGAGGCTGTGTCCCAGGTCATAGACCTGATAGATAAGTCCGGACTACCCTATAAAACATCTGCCATGTCCACAATTATCGAGGGGGAATGGCAGCCTGTGATGGCATTAATTAATGAGGCCCGCCTTAAACTTCGCAAGACTCACAGCCGATTATATATAGTAATTGCAGTCGATGACCGCGAGGGGGCACAGAATCGACTGGACGGAAAAGTGGATTCGGTGGAAAAGCGCCTGGGAAGAAAGGTGAAAAAATAATGGAAGTAATGAGAGTAGTATTTATCACCGTGCCGCCCGCTAAAGCGGAACCCATAGCTCGTGCACTGGTAGAAAATCGGCTATGCGCCTGTGTAAACGTAATAGCTGCAGTAAAGTCCTTTTACTATTGGCAAGACGAACTTAAAAATGAACCCGAGTCGCTATTGATAGTCAAAACTACCCAACAGAGAATCGACGACCTGATTAAATTCGTAAGAAAGAACCATCCTTATAAAATCCCGGAAATCATAACTTTGCGCGTAGCTGAAGGCCTTCCCGACTACGTTAACTGGGTGATAGAAGAAATGGGGAAGGAAGTCCAGACGGTTTAGGACGGCCGAGTTTACTTAACATTTTTATGACAATCCCTTTTTTGGGGCAATAGGATTATGCCTCAACCAGATTCTGACGAATCATCAATGCCGTTTCTGCATCACCTGGAAGAGCTAAGGTGGCGTCTTCTCAAATCATTTCTGGCAATTGTGGCAGCTTCGATAGCCGGCTTTTATTTCTCCGACCAAATAGTGAAGTTTATGATCGCCCCTCTCGGTGATACTAAATTGTATTTCACCGAAGTCACCGGCTCGTTTTATGCCTATTTGAAACTGTCTCTTCTGACGGGCGTTTTGGCAGCATCTCCCGTCGTGTTTTATCAACTTTGGGCATTTGTCTCGCCGGGACTTTACAACAAAGAGAAAATGCAAGTATTGCCGATGGTGGCAATTTCGACGTTTCTATTTTTGGCAGGAGCCGCCTTTTGCTATTACGCAGTTTTACCGTATTCACTAAAATTTCTGATCAATTTTTCAGGGGACTTGCTTGGCCCGTTAATAACCATAGGCAGCTACATAACTTTTGCCGGTATGCTGCTTTTGGCTTTTGGAATTTGTTTTCAACTGCCGGTGGCAGCCTATTTCCTGGGGAGAATCGGATTGATAAGCCCCGCTTTTTTGAGAAAAGGGCGCCGCTATGCCGTAATTCTAATTCTAATCTTTGCCGCAATTTTGACTCCGACCCCTGATATCGCCACTCAATTAATGTTAGCGGTCCCTTTATATGTCCTATATGAATTCTCAATCATTATTGTAAGATTTACCGGCAAAAAGCGGTAAAACTGTTCGAATAACCCGCCTTGACTCTTCTGTCAACTCCAGATAAATTGATGTAAAGGAAGCGAATCTGCGGGTGTAATTCAGCGGTAGAATGCAAGCTTCCCAAGCTTGACGTCGTGGGTTCGACTCCCATCACCCGCTATAGTTTTGAAAGATACATAAGATGCAGATAGCCACAGTAGATCCTAATTCACCTCTGTTTGGGTATGTCCGGCCCGGATATTCGATTGTTTCGGTGAACGGCGAAAAAGTTTTAGATGAAATCGATTTTCGCTATAAAGTCACCGATGAACGTATCGATATCCGTTTCGCCGATCCCAAAGGAAAGCAGTTCAATTTCAAATTCGATGAATACATCCCGGGTGATTTGGGCCTGACCTTTGTCAGCGACAAAATCCGCACCTGCAAGAACGACTGCATTTTCTGCTTCATAGTCCAACAGCCCCAGGGGATGCGCCGTTCGTTGTACACTAAAGATGAAGATTATAGATTATCGTTTACCCACGGCAATTTTATTACTCTTTCCAACACCACTGATGAAGATATTGAAAGAATAATTAGCCAGCGGCTTTCACCGTTATATGTTTCGGTTCATGCCACCGATGACAAACTTCGCCGCTGTATGCTCCGTAACGAAAAGCTGGCGCCGATAATTCCGCGCTTGAAATATCTGGGTGAAAACGGCATTACCATTCATACTCAAGTAGTGCTCTGCCCCAAAATAAACGATGGCAACCAGCTGGCCAGAACTATCGACGAGCTGGGAGAATTGTATCCATTGGTCGAAACACTGGCGGTTGTACCAGTCGGGTTGACCAGGTATCGCGATAAACTGGCAAAACTCCGCACTTATGATAATGAAGAAGCCCTAGAAATTATCAATTACGTAAATTCACGTCAGGATGAATTTAAGAAGAGCTTGGGGACGCGGTTTGTGTGGCCGTCGGACGAATTCTATGTCATCGCCGAAGAGGAGTTTCCTCCTTTGTCGAACTACGAAGAAATGAACCAGTTTGAAAACGGCATTGGCATGGTGCGCGAGTTTATCAACAAATTCAGCCGTCGTCGCCATCAATTAAAAGGCATAAAATCTGACCGGCGGGCGCTGTTTGTAACCGGCACTTCGGCCTATCCTTTCTTAAATTCGAAAATAATCCCATACCTCACAAATGAGCTGGGGTTACAAATTGAATTGGATATTGTGCACAACCGTTTCTGGGGCCATTCTGTCACCATTTCCGGTCTGCTAACAGGTCAAGACTTGCTTCGTCACGCCCGTAAGAATATTGACCGCTACGATGCATTGGTGCTGCCGCCAAATTGTCTGAACAATGATAATCTTTTTCTGGATAACTTTACCCTTGAACAGTTCAAGACCGCCTTGGGTAAGTCTGTTTATGTCGGACAATATAATCTTGCAGCAACTATCAAAGATGTTTTCCAATGATTTTGCCGATAGTGGCGATTATTGGGCGACCCAATGTCGGGAAATCATCGCTCTTTAATCGCTTTCTCAAAAACAATTTAGCAGTAGTTGACGAAACCCCCGGAGTAACCCGTGACCGCAATTATGCCGTCTGCGACTGGAACGGAGTCAAATTCCGCTTGGTTGACACCGGCGGCATAATTGAAAAAGAAGGCGACGAAATGCAGCAGCATATTTTTGACCAGGCCATGTTTGCCGTCAACGAAGCCGATGTAGTTTTGTTCCTGGTGGACAGCCGCACCGGTCCTTCTGATGTTGATGTAAATATCGCCCGCCGTCTAAAGAAAATTCATGACAAAACCATGCTGATTGCCAATAAAGCTGACAGCGATAAAGTGGAGGCGGAAGTATTTGAGTTTCTTAAACTCGGTATGGGTGAGCCATATCCAATATCGGCTGCCGTCGGTCGGAATATCGGTGATTTACTTGATAAAATCGTTTCCAAATTACCCGAACCGGAAAAAATAGAATCCGAAGGCACCGTCATCCGCGTGGCCCTGGTGGGACGTCCCAATGTTGGCAAATCATCGTTCATTAATAAACTGACCGGCCAGGAGCGACTAATTGTTACACCTATCGCCGGCACCACGAGAGATGCTGTTGATACGACTTTCGAATACAAAGGACGCCAGTATGTTTTGATCGATACTGCCGGTTTGCGGAGAAGATACAAAGTCCACGAAGATATAGAATTCTATACAAATCTAAGAACCACTCGCGCCATCGAAAGTTGCCATGTCGCCATTGTTTTAATTGATGCTACCGAGGGTGTGGCCAGCCAGGACCAACGAATATTAGAGCAGGTACTGGCCAGTCGCCGCGGCGCTGTTTTGGCAGTTAATAAATGGGATTTAATAGAAAAAGATGAAAACACCGCCGCCATCTTTACTCGGCAGATCAATAGAGTCCTGGCGCGCCATTCATATCTGCCGGTGATTTATGTTTCCGCCCTGACCGGTCAGCGGCTAAGCAAAGTTTTGGAACTGGTGGCACAAGTCTATGACGAATCTCAAAAACGAGTTTCCACTCCAGAATTGAACAAATTCCTTCAGGACGCTGTTTCGCGCCGTCATCCACCATCCAAGGAGGGAAAACACATTAAAATGAATTACGCGACCCAAACTGAAATTGCCCCTCCAACCTTTCTGATTTTCTGCAATCACCCCAGTCTGGTCGATAAGTCCTATATCAATTACATTATCAATCAGCTTCGTGAACAATTTGGATTTATGGGTGTCCCAATTCGCGTTAAATTCAAAAGAAAATGATGATACTATTGACACGGCCATGAATAAACAAGAGCTGCAAAATAGCCGATATACGTTATTGTAGCTAGGCAACTGAATATGAGCACTTCCGAAATATTCGAGTACATTTCCAATGAGAAATCTTACCACCAGGTAGTCGATGATGTTAATCGTGTCCTGGACAAAGAGGATGTTTCACGCCAGGAACGATATCCCTTTGTGTTGGCAGTTTCCGAAGCGCTGACCAATGCTATTATCCACGGGAATAAAAATAACCCTGATAAGAAGGTCAAAGTGAGTATTACAGTGAACGAAAAACTGATGTCTGCCGATATTATAGACGAAGGTCAGGGTGGATTGGACGGTATCAGGCAAAGAAAGGCAGCAACACCGAAAGATGAAGGCGGGCGGGGGATAGACCTGATTGAACACTATGCAACTTTGGTTGGTTATGTTCAAATCCCGGCTGGCGGACTCAAAGTCGAAATTAGAATAGAACGGAAGACTAATTCGGTGGTCGAAGAATGATTCGTTCTTCGCGGAGATATAAATGAAATTAACGGTCAGAGAAGATAGCGGAACTACCGTGGTAACGCTCGAGGGTCGATTGGATTTGGCCACCGGCGCCAACCTTAAAGAAGAAATCAAAAAAGTCTGCGACAAAGGGGCCAAAAAAATTCACCTGAATCTAGAGAAGGTGGAATTTATCAATAGTTCAGGGTTGGGAGCCCTGGTATCGGTCATGAAGCAGGTGCGGAACAAAAAAGGAAAACTGACCCTGTCGAATCTGGCCGCCTATGTCAGAGAGATTTTTGAAATTACCCAGCTCTCTCATGTTTTTGAAATTTATGAAACACAGCCAGAAGCCTTGGCATCTGCAGACAAAGTGACGGCTGATTAAACTAATTACTTCGTCCTGGGGCTTACATATATGACACAACCTTCCATACTGGTAGTCGATGATGAACTTTTGATTCGAGACTTGCTTTATGATTTTTTCCAGCAACAGGGTTGGAACATTGCTGTAGCCGAAAACGGCGAGAGAGCTCTCGAAATACTCCGCTCCCGCAAAATCGATGTACTTTTGACCGATATCAAAATGCCCCATATGGATGGCCTTTCGCTGACTGCCCAGGTGCGCGCTTTGTATCCCACCATGCCCGTGGTATTGATGACCGGTTACCCATCGGTCGAAACGGCTGTAGAGGGCATAAGAGTCAAAGTTGAAGACTATATCATCAAACCTTTCAATATAAATAAGCTCTTCAAGGTATTGAAATCCCAGCTTGAAGTAGTAGAATAGAGAATCGCATTTCTTCGGTTCTTTGAATCGCCTTTCATTCTCCAAATCCCGCTAATTCAGGCTTACCAGCCACTCTTAAAGTTTTAGTTGAAAAAAGTGGCCGCGCCGTCTAAAATCAGTTTCTGTTGATTGAAACGAATATGGAAGGCGAAGTTAAATACATTGCTGAAAAAGAGATCGATATGTCGGGTGCCGACATAAAGGCCTCGAAATTTGCCGAATCTTACGCCTCCTTTAATCGCATCATTAATGTTCTCCAGCGGCAATACATCGAACTCAAAGAAGAATTCTCAACCCAAAACGATAAGTTGGCAGAAGCCAACAGAAGATTAGTCGAACTTACCGAAAGTAATCTGGCTGCTAACCAATTCCTATTTAGCATATTTGATTCAATTCCGGTAGGAGTAATCACAGTGGACAGACAGGGCGTAATCACGCATCTCAATCCCGCCGGATCCATCATGCTCAACAAGAATGCTAAGAAGGCTGTGGGGATGCACTACAACGACCTGATGCCCAATACAGATTGTTGGGAAGCTGGAGCGCTTGGGGCTATTAAATCAGGCCAGGGGGCTTCATCAACAGAGAAAAGCCTGACATTTGCTGACGACAGAAAGCTAAAAGTGTCCGTTTCTACAGCCATTCTCAAAGACGAAGTCGGAAATTGTGTTGGCGCTGTCGAGGTTATCCAGGATCTGACCAAAATTCGCCGCATGGAGCAGGAAATTGCACGACTTAATACATTAGCGGCGCTAGGTGAAATGGCCGCAACAATTGCCCACGAAGTCCGCAATCCGCTTTCAGGCATTGGCGGGTTCGCGGCGCTTTTGGAGCGCGATTTTGAGAAGGATGACCCCAAAGTTGTCTTGGTGCAGAAGATTAAAAAGGGCGTGGAGACTCTAAACCACACGGTGACGAAACTTCTCAATTACACGCGCTTTAATGAATTGAATCGAATAGAGACAGACTTTGTGCAGTATCTGAAATCGTCTGCCGACCAATTTCGCCACGAGCAATTAAGCAGCGGTCACAATATCGCAATTTCGATGGATGAAAACAATCTGACAAAGCCCGGCGATGTAGTCGTCTTAATCGACAAACTGTTATTCAGGCAGTGCCTCTTTAACATGTTATCGAATTCTGTGGAAGCAGCAGGTGCGAACGCTAGAATAGGTGTGACGTTATCGGTTTATGCTCCATCGAACATTCCCGCGGCATTTGCAAATAAGATAAGTCTTGATTTTGATGAGTTGCTTTTGGAAACCAGGATTTCAGATAATGGACCGGGGATTAAGCCGGAACATCGGGACAAAGTTTTTGCACCATTTTTTACTACCAAAAGCAGCGGTAGCGGCCTCGGGCTGGCCGTGGCCTGGAAACTGATTAAAGCGCACGGCGGGGAAATTATTCTCGGCGACAATTCAGGCGCCGGGACGACTTTTCATATCCTGCTGCCGGCCAGATTAGGCAATACTCAATTGGAGAATCGTTTATGAAGTATGCAGTGTTGGTTGTAGACGATGACAAGCTGGTCAACGAATTTGTAGTCGAGGCCTTAACACGATCCGGATACAAATGCAAGGCCGTTTTCTCCGGCGAAGAAGCCCGTAACGAGTTTAACCAGCACACCTACGACATCGTCCTGCTGGATTTGAAGATGAAGGGAATAGACGGCATTGAAACTCTCCAACAACTCAAAAAGAAAAATCACGATACATATATCCTGATGATGACCGCTTTCGGAACGGTGGAAACAGCTGTCAAGGCCATGAAATTAGGTGCCACCGACTTCCTTCTCAAGCCGATTTCCCCCGATACACTGGAGTACAAACTATCACAGATTTCAGAATTTATAAGGCTGCGGACAGAGAATCAGCTGATGCGCCAGGATTTATCCGATCGCTTCCATAGCATCGTTGGCAAATCGAAAATAATGAAAAATGTTTTTGAATTAATCAGCTCTATTGCTGATGCCCGTTCGACAGTGCTCATAACCGGCCCATCCGGAACCGGCAAAGAAATGGTAGCCAGGGCCATTCATTATCTTTCAAATCGCAAAGCAGGCTCATTTATAAAACTCAATTGCGCGGCGCTTCCGGAAAACCTGGTGGAAGCTGAACTGTTTGGTTATGAAAAGGGGGCATTTACTGACGCTAAAAAAACTACCAGAGGCCGATTTGAACTGGCTGACGGCGGCACCCTGCTGTTGGACGAAATTTCCGAAATGCCTTTGAATTTGCAATCAAAACTCTTGCGCGTAATTCAGGAACGCGAGTTTGAACGGATTGGCTCCAGCGAAACTATCGCTATCGATGTCCGTTTGGTTGCCACTTCCAACAGGAATCTTAAAGAATACATTGCCGCAGGTAGGTTTCGTGAGGATTTGTTCTTCCGCCTCAATGTTATCCCGATAGTTCTTCCACCTCTGAATGAACGTCTGGAAGACATTCCCCTTTTAGTCAGCCATTTCATTGAGAAATACAATAAAGAAAATAAAAAGAATATAGAAGGCATCGATCAGGATGCCATGTCGCTTTTAATGTCTTACCACTGGCCTGGGAATGTCCGTGAACTTGAAAATCTAATTGAGCGCTCCGTAGTTACTACTACCGGCAAAACTCTTAATGAAGACGATTTTCCGTCCGACCTCTCGCTCGGAATAATTGGTGATGATATGCCAGGTTTGAAAGTACCGATGAAACTTGAAGAGGGGAGCCGCTATTTAATTCTCAAGACACTTGAAAAGTTTGGCGGAAATAAAACCAAAGCGGCTGAAGCATTAGGCATCACCACCCGAACCATCCGCAATAAGCTGGCTGAATACAGATCCGACAAAAGTGTAAATTAGCCGTTCAAATTGCTTCAATTATTTTTATTGCTACGGGCAGGGTCCGGGGGCCGGGCCGCCACGGAAAAACCTGTTAACCAGAAAATTCAAATCAAGAACTGAAACAGATCCGTTTGGATCGCCATTCACATTGGCTTCTTCCGGACAGGGCGGAGGAGGGCCGCCGCGGAAAAGGCGGTTTACAAGATAATTTAAGTCAAGAATTGAAACGAGGTCATTAGGATCGCCATTGACGTTCCCTCTATTGCCAATACAGCAAATACTGCTGTTGATATAGAGATGGCCGGGTCTGAATTTAGGATAAAACCAGTTCGATAACGAATCAGAAAAAGTGGTGCGCCATTCTACATCAAAATTGACCACCGTGGCCGAATCTATAGTAACCAGCGTCGAATCCAGTGCGCCTGAAAAAGAAAAATAGAGCTTGCAAAGTAGTCCGCTGCCCACTGGAACCAGTGGCTCGGAAAATGGCAGGACAGAGATCGTAAAAGCCGTATCTGACGGATGATTGGTGAGATTTCTTACGGAAATATAAGCTACCCGGCTCCCCACAAAAGAGACTGAATCAAGGATTATCAGGGATGGATTCTGATCGTGTTTTAAGGTCACTTCAATGCCGGCCAATGGTTCATCGTTGGCAAACCGCACCGAAACAACGGCCGAAGTGGTGGGGGTTTGAACTGAATCAACCCAAACGGTATCGGGGGAATTAGGGTCCGGGGCGGCTTTGGCAGATAATGCCGCCAGAATCAGTACCGAGACTATGACCGCCAGTAGTTTCATTCTAAAACGCATTTACAGACTTCACCTTTCCAAGAGGTTGTTAAAGCAAATCTGGTGCTTAATCTACTACTTTAGCGATCAGTCGATATGAATTCTAATTCTGTTGTAACTCTTGCCGTAAGTACTTAATTGTTCATCAACTAGCTTACAAAAAAATATACTCTACCCCCGGTGGAAATGCAAGAGAAAAGAGACACAGCCTCCCGCTATGCAACCCATGGCTTAATCTCGTAACAAGAGGCTTTTTTGTTCATGTTCATTTTTTGAGCAGAGGTGTTCTTCTAATTATTTCGTTTTTCGATGAAACAATTATCGAATACCTATTGAAAACTCTTCCTTTGTTCAGTAGAAAATAATTCCAATACATACCCATCGTCTCCGAAACCACCTCTTTATATAACCAGCATATTTATCGCAGTAACAGTGAGTTACACCTGTGCTAAATCATTTGGCACACCACCTGCTTATTATCACACAGAAATATACTGAATTGGACGAAAAGGTAAACAGATCGACGCAGGGAATAAGCCATTCCGGAATTTTATAGATTACCGAGTTTCCAGAAAAGGCAACTATTGCGGATGTGCCAATATCCACAGAAGGATCCTCAATGAGTTTTAGAAAAATTCTCTTGTTTCTGGTGATACTCTTGTTATTGCCGTTCGCATTCAAAATTAAGGCAAGTGACTTTGACCGGTTCTTATCTAGTTCAGGTTCGACCAGCACATTCTCCTGCGCCTACACCGGTAATGACAAATGACACTTGCTCAACAATTCAGCAGAAGAATTAATGCAGCCCTAGGATTAGGTCGATAAGGAAGACACATGTTAACCCCAAGACTATCGGAGATGGTTGCCGAGCTCATTGTGCTGATTGGCAATGAGGCTGCTTTGTTTGAGGAATTCTTGGAACTTTTGGGACGGCAGCAGGGAATGCTTATAAAAAGTGACGTTGAAGGTCTAAGCCGAATCAAGGCCCGGCGCCGCAAAAAAGTAATGGAAAGCCAATTGCTCAATAAACAACGCGAAGAACTGATCTGCACGATAAAATCAACAAATGCCATAGTGGGGGACTTATACACTTCACGCCTAATTGAATTGGTTGATGAAGATCAGGGTAGCCGCTTAGTTCAACTTAGAAGAATATTAGACAGTCTAAATTCAGAGATCGGTGCAGTACGCAGCCAAAACGAGGTGCTATTGAAGCGTTCCCGCGAATATGTGAAACGAACTTTGGAACTTCTTGACAAAATCAACAGCCCCAAAAACAACTGCAGCCAGAGTATAGAGCCGGCCAAAAATAAACAGCTTGGCGATTAAAGGGAGGACCTGGTGTCGAATCTATCCGGGGCTATCGATAGTAAATCCAGGGCAAGATACAAGCCTCCAACCGCTTTCCAAACTTGACGTTACAGTCAAGTGTGTTGCGCCCGATAGGGGGATTGTAAAAGGGACACAGTTGCCGATAACAATTAAATAGAGAACTAGGATGTAATGTGAAAGGGACCGGTTGCTAATACTAACAAGGAAGTTGGGCGAATCAATCGCCATCGGTGACGACATCAAAGTCTCCGTCCTGGGGATACATGGCCGCCAGGTGCGAATTGGTATCGAAGCGCCGCTGGATGTCATTGTGCACCGGGAGGAAATCTATTTGAAGGTTCAGGAAGAGAATCGTAATGCTTCCAAATCGATAAAGGACGACCTGGTCAATGTGGTTAGAATGCTGAAAGATAAAATCAAAGGGAAAGGCACGGGGCCAAAGCGAACTCCGGTAAACTACAAAGAAAATCGCCAAGTGAGAAAAAGAAACCCCAACGATAAGAGACCCAATAACAATCGATAATTGGGCGATACGGCTGATTACTAATAAAGAAGAAAATTGGAAGGATTGTTATAAATGCTGGTCAGAAGTCAAAGATTCGGCGCCCTGGAAATACCGGAGAATAAATTCATCTCCATGGCCAGACCGGTGCTTGGTTTTGAGAAGCTGACCAGGTTTTGTCTGATTGAACGCGATGAGTTCTGGCCGTTTTTGTGGATGCAATCCGTTGATGACTCCGCGGTGGCGTTCATAGTAGTTAATCCGGCGCTTTTCAATAGCGATTACCGTATAGAACTAAACCCCAACGAAATCTCCGAACTGGAACCGACTTCACCCGAATTGATTGAAACCTATGTTATCGCCAATGTCACTGATAACGGGAAACAGATGACCATCAATCTACAAGCGCCGATCTTGATTAACACGGCTAACAACAAAGCCAAACAGCTGGTGCTAATGAATTCTGAATACCAAGTCCAGCAGTCAGTGTTTGAATATGAAACAATCACATTTTCTGTCTCCCAGGCAAATATTAAAGAGCCGGTTGGCGTTTAACGCCGATTCAACCCCTCCGCAATCAACCTGGGAGGATTCATCTTTTCATGATGAGCCGCCCAAGAGAGAACCAGTTGAGAGTAGGAGCATTCACCAAATTAAATCACAATTTAATACATGGGAAGTAACCATTGACCCGGAAGAAGAAAACAAGTCAAAAGAAAAGATCAAGAACTAAGAGTAATAACCGGCGGCGCTCGAAAAGACTGATCAAACCGGAACTATTGGATTCGGCATTGTTGGAACAGGCGGTCTGGAAAAATCCGGCCGACTTAAAATCAGTTCTAAAGCTGGCCGAACTATTCTGCAAGTCCAATCAAGAATCCAAAATTTCCAACTTACTTAACTCATTTAATCCTGATACAATAAAAGCCGGCAGTCCCCAAAGATTCCGCTTGTTGGCTTTATTAGCCGTTGGTCGCGCCTGTACCGGTCAACTTGCCGAAGCCGAACAAATTTGTCAGAAAGGTTTAATTGAATTTCCCGATGCTTTAGATTTCCATTATGTATTGAGCTATCTCAAACTCTCTATGCGTGAGTATTCCGCTGCCCTAAAACACGGTGGAAGATATTTACAATTACTCCGCTATAACCCAATTCCCGAGAATATGCCGCAGCCGTTATGCGGCGGGATGACGCATTTGTCGAACCTTCAGAATATAGTGGGCAGTGCCTGCCGCGAACAAAAAGATACGGACAAAGCCAGATTGCATTATCAAGCGGCTATTACAGCCGACCCCGGCAATCACCTCCCATATCTAAACCTCGCCGGTATGTTGTCCCATTTAGGAAATACAGATGAAGCCCGAGTGATCATAACCAAGGGGTTGACCAAATGTGATCAAGTGCACGAACTGCGCATGCTTGAACAGACTCTGAAACGCCACCGCACTGTTTCGGCTTGTATGATTGTGAGGGATGAAGAGAAGCTCTTATCGGGCTGTCTTGATTCGATTCGCAATTGGGTAGACGAAATCATAGTAGTGGATACCGGCTCCAATGATAAAACAGTCACAATTGCGCTTTCTTATGGAGCCAAAGTTTTTAATCAGCAATGGGAAGGAGATTTTGCGAAACATCGTAACTTCTCATTGGCAAAGGCGACATCCGACTGGGTCTTGATTATCGACGCCGATGAGCGCATCTGTGAAGAAGATGTTCTTCGGCTGAAGGAATTGATTGACTCGGACCAACATTACATCGTCTCAATAAATGTCTTTAACGTCATTAGCAAAGATGAAAAGCTTACCACATTTTTACCGGCGGTGCGGCTTTTCAGGCGCGCCCTAAACTTGAGCTACGCTGGAAATGTTCTTGAACGTCTGGTTTACCCGCCCGATGCCCCTGTCGCCAGGAGCAATGTAAAGCTCAAACATTTAGGAAATGACCGGACGCCGGAGCAAAGACGAAAGAAATTCGAGCGCACCCACGCGCTTTTAGAAAAGCATCTTCAGAAAAACCCTGACGACCCGTTCGCTTTATTCAGCCTGGCCGAACTTTTGCGGGGAGCGGGAAAAGAGAATGCTGATCTTTTTAGCGATGAAATAATCAAGCTGGCTATGCGAACCGTTACGCTCACCAGACCCAATGACCGATTGACGCGCAGTATTCATTTAATGAGCCTGGACCAGCTGGCCTGGGCCTGTTTCTACAAAGGGGACTTAAGACAGGCGCTGGTCTTTGCCCAAAGAGCACTTCGCCACAAAAACGACTATCTGGACCCACTGTTGCTACTCGGCCACATATTTGTGCATTCCAAGGAGTATGAGAAATCGCGGGCAGCTTATTTCCGCTACCTTGATATTCAGGCTAAATATGACCCCGCCTCGACTAGAGACACCATCAAATTAGTCAATGCCGACAGTCGGGTCGCGGCATATTATGGACTGGCCATACTGGCAGAAAAAATGGGCAATTCTCACGAGGCCCTGAAGTATTATCGGAAAGCAATTGAAATAAATCCGGAATTTTTGGAAGCGCATAAGAAGATAAAGTCATTGGAACAAGTCAGCGCGGCGGGAATTTCGGAGTTCGAACTGGCCGTAAAGAATTTGAACGAAGGAAACTATCAGGCGGTAGAAGAGAACTTTCACAAAGTCCTCGAGGAAGCAACTGACAAGAGCGAAGCTATACTGCAGATTGCCCAAGAGTATTTTAAAAAAGAGCGTTATAACGAGGCAGCTGGATATTACCAAATGTGGCTCGACGCCAACGAACAAGATCCGGAAATTCTCAATGAACTAGGCAATTGCTATTTTAAAATGAAGCAGTACGAAAACGCTTTACCGCATTATGAGACAGCCTCGGAATTTCAGAATCCATCACCGGCCGTATTGAGAAATCTGGGACTAACCTGCTTTGAATTAAAACTCTTCGCGAAAGCGACTATCGCTTTCCATCGCTACCTGCAATCAAATCAGGAAGACCCGGTAGTAATTCCTATATTGGCGGATCTGTATTTGAACGTGGGGGACTTCAAATCGGCTATGCCGCTTTATGAGAGAGTTCTTCGAACAAATCCAACCGACCACGCCGCCATTTTCAATTTGTCCGAGTGCTATCTGAACCTGGGGCATGCAAATTCCGCCAGTATCGGTTATCGCCGTGTCCTGGAACTGAATCCTGAATTTGAGCCAGCCAAAAAGCGCCTCATACAGCTTGAAGAAGTTGCCACGGTTTTATCATAAGCAAAAATTGAGATTCAAACTCCGAATCTAACTGCGCACATGGTTGCTTCAATGGTAATCAAAGTATTGAAAATTTGTGACGATAACATAATAGTACCGATAAAAGCATATGGAATCAATGGACTACAAAGCGTTAAATCAACTGGAACAGGAGCTTTTGACTGTTCTAAAAGAGGAATACTCTTTTTATCAGTCATTATATATCATGCTCGACAAACAACGAGACCAGATAAAATTCAATAAAGATGACCGCCTGCTGGATTTGTTTGCGGAAGTCCAAAGATTTCACGCCAGGATTAAGAAGTCTGATGAAAAAGTTGCTTTACTCCGTGCCCGCAATCCCCAAATATTTGATATGGCCGCGGCACTGCCGGAGGTCAAGAAACTGACCAACAGCATTGCCACATTGATAAAACGGAGTATCGGGATAGTGACCGAATGCGAGGAGTACTTACAGGGTCGTTATGACCGCATACGGGAGGAACTGAACAAACTGAAAAATAGTCACAAGATTATAAAGTATATGGCCGACGCGGATACGTCGGCTCATTTTGTCGATGGTAAGAATTGACAATTGGAAGAGTTAAGGCATTATGAAGCGAAAGGCACCCCTGCATGGGAAGAAGGAGAGTGCAGATATGCAAACGGGAACAGCGGCGGACTATGGCAGTCTCGAGAAGAGAGCCGAAAAGCGCATAGAGAGAACTGAAACAAAGGCAAGAGACAAGATTATCGAATTGCGCAAGAAAATCAGGTCAGGATTTTATAACAGCAAAGAAGTTCTTTTAGAAATCGTCAATAAACTCCTGAAAGATATCAAAGAACGCAAAGAGTAGAAGCCAGCTGCATCGATTCGTCAGCGAGCATCTGATCGTATCACGGCCTGACAGAAACCCACGTGGAAAGTGGGCCATCCAACCCAAAAGCTGACCTTTCTAGTACAATGTAGCCCTCATTCATCCGTTCCAATATTCGTCGATTGACTAGTCTCTAATTTCAATTATTTCTTGCCAATTCCTACCTACAATGCTATTTTATGATTAGTTGTCTTACAAATTTCTGTTTCCTGACTTTGAATTGCCAACTTTTAATAGTGTTTAGTTGTGTTTTACAAAAGGACAATCATTAAAGTCTTCTTAAGGAGGTAAATTATGTCCAGGAGATTAGTTTTAAATCTATTTGCGGCTGTTTTGATTGCCGCAGCAACAGGCTTGGGAGCAGTGCCGCAGCTGATCACTTATCAGGGTCTCTTGAGTGACAGCACCGGCAGTCCCTTGGCCAACGGGCTCTATGCCATTCAGTTTCAAATTTATGACGCCCCTGTCGGTGGAACAGTGAAATGGAATGGCGGCGCCCGTCAAGTAAATGTATCTGACGGCCTCTTTACCTATAATCTCGGAGATTCCGTCGCTCTACCAACGAATCTATTTGCTAACGACTCTTCGCTCTGGCTTGGGGTAAAAGTGGGCACAAACCCGGAGTTTTCACCGCGCACTCGGTTGACGTCATATGGATATGCTTATGAGGCACTTCGCGCCGACACAGCTGACTTTGCCATGAACTTTTTGGGAGGGCCGCATCTCCCTCTGGCTGGCGGCACCATGACCGGACCGATTACCAGCACCGGGAACCCCTCGATTACGATGGGTAAAGGGAACTTTGGTTCCGGAAACACCAATGCCGGGGCAAACGCTTTTGTGGCAGGCGAAAATAATATAGCCAGCGGCTTTCTATCCACCGTCGGCGGTGGCAGTTTTAATACTGCCACCGGACCAAATTCCACGGTGCCGGGAGGAGGGGGCAACGAAGCCTCCGGAGCATTCTCCTTTGCTGCCGGATTGGGGGCCAAAGCGATTCACGATCGCTCTTTTGTTTGGGGGACTTCCAGTCTCATTGACTTTACCACCACCGCGGAGCTGCAGTTTTTGATCCTCGCTTCGGGGGGAGTTGGGATTGGAACCAACAGCCCGATGGAGCAGCTGGACATTACCAATCCGAATACCTCCGGCAATTCGGCCGTGCGTACCAACCGGGCCAGCACCTTCGTGGCCAACGGACTGACTCTCGCCACAGCCGGGGTCAATAAATGGTCTCTGCGGCAACCCCCCACCGCTACGGACAATTTGATTATCTTTAATCATAACCTCGGTTCCGCGGCGATGAACTTTGATTTGACCAACAACAACGTCGGCATCGGGACAAACAGCCCGCTCTTCAATTTGCATATTTTCGAGAATGTCGACTCCGACGTCGGTCTGCGCATTGAAAATCCCAACACGGGCTTCACCGCGCAGGAAAGGATTGATTTTGGCAACGGCTTGGCGCGTATAATGCTTTCCGGTTTCGACAATGCAATGGCTCTTGCTAACAACCGAACTTCGGGAACCATGGAATTCGAGGTCGGCGGTGCGCGAAGGCTTTTCATCACCAACAGTGGCAATGTCGGCATCGGCACCACCAGCCCAACCAAAAAGCTGGAAGTGGCGGGGAGCATTAAAGTCGGAACCAACGACACGGTTTTTTCCAGCAACATCTCCAGCAACAGCCCGCTTGCCCTTCAGGCACCGGCGGGGACGACCCGGATGTTTGTTAATGACGCCACCGGCAGTGTCGGTATCGGAACGACCACACCGGAACAGCGGTTGCACGTTTCAGGAGGCCCTATACTTTTGGACAATAACCAGTCTGTAGCCTGGAAGACGTCCGGCGGAGCAAACCAGGGAATATTATTCCTGAATTCTATCGATGATTTATTAATGTTTTCCGGCGGAACCGCCACCAGCGACATACATTTCAGGACCGGCACCGGGAATTTTGATACAAAAATGAGCATAACCGGGGCGGGAGATGTCGGTATCGGGACTAGCACTCCAAATGGAAAATTGCATATCGATGATGCGGATTGGACTGCGGGCCCTGTGCGGATTACAGGATTGCCGGGAAGCTCGATTGGACCTACCCTGGAATTGGATGCCACTGTCGGGACGGCCGGAAACCGTTATTCCCTCTTTAGTACCAATACCGGTGCTTTCGCTGGTGGTGGTAAGTTTGCTATTTTCCATCGCGGGCCGACCAATCAAGGATACAGAATGGTCATTGACTCTACCGGCAACGTCGGCATTGGGACGGTCGCTCCCACCACGCCTCTGCAAGTTGCAGGCTCAATTTCTGCTAGTGGGTCGGCTCTTGCCCCGGCATTTACTTTCGTGGGAGACTTGAACACCGGCATGCATTCATCCGGCGCTGATGCCTTGGGGCTTTCAACAGGCGGAGTGCAACGGGTCCGGGTAAACAGTTCCGGAGACGTTGGAATCGGCACCACCAACCCGTTTCGTAAGTTAGAAGTAGTAAGCGACGGTCCCCTGGCAGGGTTTGACAAGACAAGTACTGATGGCATCATGTTACTATTTCTTAGAGATGGAACTATTGTCGGCTCCATTTCTGTCTTAAGTGGAATCGTTTCCTATAATGCCTTCACCGGTTCTCATTACGGATGGACTGATGAGTCAATTAGAACAGGTGAATTAGTCACTTTCACTGGTGACAACCAAAGACTTCACAACAATCCAGAATCCGAAATTATTTACGGGATTAGAAAGTCATCTCTGCCAAACGATCCCGCCTGCCTCGGCTCCTATCTGGCATTGTCTGAGCCTGACCAGCCATTTAGTTTGGAAAATCCGCATCTGATTATGGCCGTCGGCAACGGCGATATGTGGGTGACAGACGAAAGCGGCGATATCAAACCCGGCGACTACTTGATTTCATCAACTACTCCCGGACATGCTATGAAGGACGACGAAGTAAAATACCCTATCGGCCACATTGTCGCCCGAGCCGCGGAGTCAGTCGATTGGACGACTGTGACTGAATCAATCGATGGTCACAAACACAATAAGATTTCTGTGTTGTATGGCAACTTTGTGAGAAGTGATGTTTCTGTACTAAACAAGACGATTGAAAAACAACAAATTCAAATAGACGAACTAAAGGCAAGTGTGAAGGAATTAAAAACAAGTATGCTTAGGTCGCAATTGGACAACTAATTTACACAGGAGGTATTAAATGAGGCGCTTAATAACATCACTAGCGCTGGTAGCCTTAGTAGCAATTTCAAATACTCCTCTCGCCGCCATTCCCCAGATGATAAGCTTTCAGGGGATCCTTACAGATGACGTCGGAACACCCATCGCCAACGACACCAGGTCGGTTGAATTCAGAATATGGGATGCACCGGCTGGAATAAGCTCCAAGTGGGTAGAAACTCAAACTGTATCTACCAATGCCCAAGGAAGCTTTAATGTCTTACTTGGCTCAATAACTCCAATTACCGACTCTGTTTTCAGACAACCCAACCGCTGGTTAAGCATCAAAGTTGAAACTGACCCGGAAATGACTCCGAGAAGACAGATTGTATCTGTCGGATACTCGTACCGAGTAAGTTCGATAGATGGAAGTATCGGCGGATCAATTAGCGGAAATATCGATTTAGAAAACTCGAATACTGCAACCGGTAATATTCTAAAGGAAGGGTCACTCTTTATTCACAATTCCGGAAATCAAAGTACTTTTATGGGTGAAAATGCAGGCAATCTGACTATGAGCGGTGACAGCAATACTGCTTTCGGATACTCAGCGTTGCAGAACAACAGTATTGGCTTTCGTAGTACCGCAGTTGGTACGACGGCGCTTCAGAACAATACCACAGGTTATCAAAATACAGCGGCAGGCTTCCGCGCGTTGCAAAACAATTCTGTGGGTAGTGATAATACGGCCATTGGCGTCAACACGCTTCGTAGTTATACGGGTTCTTTCAATACGGCCATTGGGGCCCACGCCATGTACAGTGCAACTACAGGCGAACGGAACACTGCGATTGGCTATTCCGCCCTTTTCGTCAATAATACAGGATATAGTAACACCGCTACCGGTTATCAGGCATTACTGAACAACTCGACCGGATGGGGTAATGTTGCCTATGGTAGTAATGCGCTTGCTGAAAATTCTTCGGGAGTTAATAACGTTGCCATAGGTTCAAGTTCCCTATTTAATAATAATGGAAGCAACAATACAGCAGTTGGTCTTGACGCGTTAAATGACAATACCGACGGGTTTTACAATTTGGCATTGGGGTACAATGCACTTTCGATAAGTACAAGTGGCGATAGCAATACCGCTATTGGTACTTTTTCTTTGAAAAGTAACACTACCGGAAGTAAGAATTCCGCCTTGGGTTATGGAGCTGACGTTTCCGCAGGTAATCTCACAAATGCAACTGCAATCGGCAACCAAGCTGTTGTCAACGCCAGCAACAAAATCCGGCTGGGCAATAGTTCTGTCACAGTTATCGAAGGCCAGGTGTCTTTCACTTTTCCCTCTGACAAAAACCAAAAAGAGAACTTCCAACCGGTTAACGGAAAAGAAGTGCTAAGAAAAATCAGCGAATTCGAATTGACCAGCTGGAACTACATCGGCCACGACCCCGAAAAATTCCGCCACTACGGCCCGATGGCACAGGACTTTTTCGATGCTTTCGGTCACGATGGTGTCGGCACAATTGGAAGTGAGACGACAATCAACTCCGGAGACATGGCCGGAATTCTGATGATTGCGGTTCAAGAGCTATCCAAGGAAAATGAAATGATGAAAGCACTGAATGCAGAACTTCAAAAGAGGATTAAGGATTTGGAAGTGATCGTTGGCAATTTAAGTAAGAACGAGATCGCCAAAAAATAGGTCGTGAATACCCTTGACTTTTCTCTTCTAACTTAATATCAATTAAGCAAGTAGCTCAAAAGGCTATTGACCGTTTCAACAGATAATGAGGGCGATTAGCTCAGTTGGTTAGAGTACTTGCTTGACATGCAAGGGGTCAGTGGTTCGAGCCCACTATCGCCCACCATTTTTCGACCTTTCACTCTAAGAAGGATCGAAGGCGGAGTTGGAGCGGGAAACCGGCCATAATTTTAATGCCGGAGTTCCGCTTTTGTTTATTATTTTGTAAAGATGGCAGAAGTACAAATAAAATTGCCTGACGGCACGGTTAAAAACTTTGCGTCAGGCACTACCGGAATGGACGTGGCCAATTCTATCTCTCCACGGCTGGCCAAAGAAGCTATTGCCGTCAAAGTGGATGGCAAAGTTATGGACTTAAACCGCCCAATTCCCGATGGCGCGCCGGTCAAAATCCTCAAATTCGATGACCCCGAAGGTAAGGAAGTCTTCTGGCATTCCAGTTCACATATTATGGCACAGGCCGTTCAAGAACTTTTTCCCAAAGTCAAACTGGCCATCGGCCCGCCCATCGACAGCGGCTGGTACTACGATTTTGAAATGGATAGACCATTCACTCCCGAAGATTTACAGCGAATCGAAAGCAAGATGAAAGAAATTGTTGATGAAGACGCCCCTTTCCGCTGTGAAGTCAAGAAAACTGCCGAGGCCAAGAAGTACTTCAATTCCAAAGGGGCCAATTATAAAGTAGAAATTCTTGAAGGAATTCCAGACGATACCGTAACTTTCTATTATCAATCCCGGTTCGAAGACCTCTGCCGCGGGCCGCATATTCCCAGCACTGGCATTGTCAAAGCCTTTAAGTTGACTGCCACTTCCGGGGCATATTGGCGCGGCGATGAAAAAAACAGAATGCTCCAGCGTATTTATGGAATTTCATTTCCCAAGAAATCCATGCTCGATGAGCACCTCAAGCTTCTGGAAGAAGCCAAAAAACGTGACCACCGCATACTCGGCAAACAACTCGAGCTATTCCATATTTCTGAAGATGTCGGCGCCGGGTTAATTCTCTGGATGCCGAAAGGCGGGAGAATTCGCCACGAGGTTGAAAACTTCTGGCGAGAAGAGCACCTAAATTCCGGCTACGATCTTCTATACACTCCTCATATTGCTCACCGCGACCTTTGGGTCAAAAGCGGCCACACCGATTTTTATTCTGAAAGCATGTATGGTCCGATCGAAGTCGACCAGCAAAAATATCAATTGAAACCTATGAACTGCCCGTTTCACATTGTCATGTATAAGTCACGCTTGTGGTCATATCGGGATTTGCCGCTGCGCTGGGCGGAGCTGGGAACCGTTTACCGCTACGAACGCCCGGGAGTGATACACGGACTTTTACGGGTGCGCGGTTTCACTCAAGATGACGCCCATCATTTTGTAGCCCATGATAAAATGGAAGAAGAACTGGTCTGGACTCTTAAATTCTGCATCCACATTTTGAATTCATTCGGCTTTAAAGATTATGACATCTATTTGTCAACCCGTCCTGAAAAAGCCATCGGCGATATTGGCGACTGGGTCAGAGCCGAAAATGGTCTCCGAATGGCACTGGAAAATCTAAAATTGGCATATAAAGTGGATGAAGGCGGCGGGGCATTCTACGGTCCCAAGATAGACATTAAGATTAAAGACGCCCTCAAACGCGCCTGGCAATGTTCTACAATTCAGTTTGACTTTTCCTTGCCGGAGAGGTTTGACCTCAATTACATCGACACAGATGGAAAGCAGAAGCGTCCTTACATGATTCATCGGGCTCTTTTGGGTTCCATTGAGCGATTCTTTGGAGTGCTGATAGAGCACTATGCCGGCAATTTCCCGCTCTGGCTGGCTCCGGTCCAGGTGAAAGTACTTCCAATAACCGACAATTTTAACGAGTACGCCCGGCAGGTTCATTTGGAGCTGGATGCGGCCCAAATTAGAAGCGAAATAGACGACCGCTCTGAAAAAATAGGCGCAAAAATCCGCGATGCCGAGTTGATGAAAGTCCCATATATGTTTATAATAGGCGCCAAAGAAGTTGAAGCTAAAACTGTTGCGGTCAGAAAGCACGGTCAAGGAGACCTGGGCGCTCAACCGATTCAAAAGGCGATGGATTTGCTTTTGGAAGAAATAAAAACCAAAGGGTTGAAAGATTAAGTTGGATACCCGCTTGAGGAGGAATCTATAGTAACCAAAAAGCTTCGCATAAATCACCAGATTCGCATATCACCCATAAGGCTGATTGGACCGGAAGGAGAACAAATTGGGATCGTGCCGACATCGGAAGCCCTGTCAAAAGCCAGGCAGTACAACCTGGATTTGGTGGAAGTATCTCCCACCAGCCGACCGCCGGTATGCCGAATACTTGATTTTGGAAAGTACAAATACGAACTGGCGAAAAAAGAAAAGCTAGCCAAGAAAAAACAGCATTCCTTCCAATTGAAGGAAATGCGCTTTCGGCCAAAAATTGATGAACATGACTACAATTTTAAAACCAAACATATCAGGGAGTTTCTGGAATCCGGAAGTAAAGTTCGGGTTTTTGTCATGTTCCGCGGTCGTGAAATGGCCTACACTGAAATGGGGCAGGACGTTCTAAAAAGAGTAATCGAAGACTTGGCCGAAATCTCCAATGTTGAGATGGCGCCTAAAATGGAAGGACGAAGCATGAGCCTGGTTTTGGCCCCCAATGCCAACGTCCTGAAAAACCTGAAAGCATCCAGAATTGCCAAAGAGGCCAAAGAGAAGAAGGATAAGGCTGAAAAACTAAAAGAAGAAAAAGCTAAACCAGAGAAGCAAATTTGATTATATTGGAAAAAGGAAAACAATAGAATGCCGAAACTAAAATCAAACCGAGCCGCTTCCAAAAGGTTTAAGAAAACAGGCAGCGGCAAATTCAGAAGAAACCGTGCTTACAAAAGCCATATTCTGACCAAAAAAACGCGCAAGCGCAAAAGAAAACTGCGCAAGTCAACCATTGTCAATCATGCCGATCTCAAGAGATTAAGAAGAATGGTTCATCAGTAATTTTGAAAAAAGGAGATTACGATAAATGCCACGCGCAAAAAATAATGTAGCGGCGCACCGCCGACATAAAAAAGTTCTGGACCGCGCCAAGGGGAATTTCAGCGGACGCAGCCGGTTGTACCGCACCGCTTTGGAAACAGTGCACAAGGGGCTTAAGTATGCTTGGCGCGACCGCCGTGCCAAAAAGCGCGAATTCCGTCAACTGTGGATTGCCCGTATTTCGGCTGCGGCCAAAATGTGCGGCACCAATTATTCCACGTTGATAAGTGGATTGAACAAGAGCGGCGTCAATTTGAATCGCAAAATGCTGGCTGATATTGCCGCCCGCGATATGACAACGTTTGAGCATCTCACCAGAATGGCCACAGGCAAATAACAATTTATTTGTAATAGCTGATGTCGCTTCTGGAGCAAGTCGCACAATTAGAAAAGGAAGCACGCGAGCGAATCGGTACTGCCGATTCGCTCGATTCGCTTAATGCTGTTCAGGTCGAATATCTGGGCCGCAACGGCAAAATTACTGGCGTTCTCAAACAGCTTAAAGACATTCCGATAGAAGAGCGCAAACAAATTGGCGCTGCCGCTAATACATCTCGCTCTGTTCTGGAACAAAAACTTCAAGAGAAAGCGAATAGCTTCGGTCCGGCTAAAAAAGACGCATCTTTTGACCCCACACTTCCCGGCACCGCCCAGCGTCTAGGTGTCGTTCACATTCTTAACCAGACCATGAATGAGATTTGTCAAATCTTTCAACATATGGGCTTTGAAATTGCTTACGGCCCTCATATTGAAACTGACTATTACAATTTCGAGGCATTGAACTTCCCCCCCGACCACCCAGCCAGGGATATGCAGGATACTATTTTCGTTGAAGGCGGGAAGTTGCTGCGTACCCACACCACTCCTGTTCAGGCGCACTTTCTGGAGACACACAAGCCGCCCATGAAAGTCATCACGCCCGGACTCTGTTTTCGAAACGAAGCAATTTCTACTCGTTCGCATGTTGCTTTTCATCAGGTAGACGGGTTTCTCGTTGATGAAGGCGTCACCATGTCGGATTTAAAAGGCGCATTAGTGGCGTTTTGCCGTGAGTTTTTCGGCGCAGGCTTAAAGTTTCGTTTCCGACCATCTTACTTTCCTTTCACCGAACCGTCATCCGAGGTGGACATCTCCTGCTTTTTGTGTAAGGGAAGCGGTTGTCAGGTCTGCAAGTATTCCGGCTGGCTGGAGATTCTTGGCTGCGGGATGATTGATCCCAACGTGCTGGAACTGGCCGGTCACGACAGCGAAAAATATACCGGTTATGCTTTTGGCATGGGTGTCGAGCGCCCGGCTATGCTGAAATACAAAATCAATGACATCAGGCTCTTTTTCAATAACGACATCAGGTTCTTAATGCAGTTTATTTAGGCAATGAAACTACCTTATAGCTGGTTAGTTGAACTTACCGGACTAAAATGGCCGGTCGCCAAGATGGGCGACCGTCTTACCTTGTGTGGCGTTGCCTGCGAAGATGTTCAAGCGACAGCAGCCTCTTTAGAAAAAGTAGTAGTTGGCAAAGTTGTCGAGCTGCATCCGGTCGAAGGCGCCGATAAAATAAAAAAAGCCGTCGTAACCGTTGGAAAAGAATCATTCGATGTCATCTGCGGTGCTCCCAATGTTGCCGTTGGTCAGAAAGTACCGGTGGCAACTATTGGCGCCAAACTTGCCAACGGGATGGAAATTAAGAGAGTGCGCATCAGAGGAGTGGAATCATCCGGAATGATTTGCTCCGAGTCTGAATTGGGAATCTCCAATGACCATTCCGGTATTATGGTGCTCAACGGAAACGCACCAATTGGCACACCTTTGGTGAAAGTTCTGGATTACGACGACTATATAATGACATTTGAGTTGACCCCCAATCGGGGCGATTCGATGTCCGCTATTGGCGTTGCCCGCGATTTAGCGGCACTGGCATCAGTCAAAGTCAATCGCCCCAAATTCAAATTCAAACCTTCCAAGAAAAAAGCTAAATCATTCATAAAAGTGCGCCTTGAAGATCCCGAGGCCTGCCCTCGATATGCTGCCAGAATCATCCAAGGCGTCAAAATTGCCGAGTCTCCTTGGTGGATTAAAAAGAGACTTATAATGTGCGGCATTCGCCCTATCAATAATGTGGTCGATATTACCAATTTCGTTATGATGGAATGCGGCCATCCTCTGCATGCTTTCGATCTCGACCGGTTTGGCTCAAGCGAAGTGGTCGTCCGTCGTGGCAAAAATAGTGAATCATTTACCACCCTCGATTGCAGGACGCATAAATTGACTCCCGAAGTTTTGCTAATCACCAATGGCAAAGAAGGAGTGGCAGCCGGTGGTGTTATGGGTGGATTGAAATCCGAAGTCGAAAATGATACAACCAACATTCTACTCGAAGCCGCTTATTTCAATCCATCGGTAATCCGCAGAAGTCGCAAACAATTGGGTATGGCTTCAGAGTCGCAGGCACGCTTTGAAAAAGGCGCCGACCCCAATGGGGTGGAGTACGCCATCAATCGGGCTGCTTATCTTTTCCAGGAAATCTGTGGCGGGGAAGTGCTCGATGGCATAGTCGATAGCTATCCCAAAAAAATTAAACCGAAAAATATCGTTTTGCGCCCCGAGCGCTGTAATCATCTTTTGGGCACCAAGCTGTCAGCGGCCCGCATGAAGAAGATACTTAAAGATCTCGAATTTGAGGTTGCAGGTGACAAAAAATTAACAGTCCAAGTGCCAACATTCCGACCGGATATCGAACGTGAAGTTGACTTAATCGAAGAAGTAGCTCGAATTGACGGCTACGACAAGATTCCCAATGCAGTTGAGAATATCGGCCCGCTATTCACCCCTGTCGGCTATCCCGACAAATTCAAAAGCGAATTGCGCCACATGCTCACCGGACTTGGTTTCGATGAAATCATGGGACACGGATTTACTGACAGCCGTTTGGGAAAATTGCTCAACTCGGATTTGGCTCAATTAAAGATTCAAAATCCAGTTTCGGCCGAACTGGACGTCATGAGGAATTCTCTTTTGCCGTTTGCGTTGACTGTGGTTCAGCATAATCTGAACTTCCGCACGATGGATTTGCGACTTTTTGAGATCGGCAAAACATATTTACCGCCGGACGACAAAGGTCAGTGGAAAGAAGAAGACCGCCTGATGCTTCTTGTCATCGGACAAACGCCTACGACCTGGCGCCACCAGCCCCGTCAACTTGACTATTATGATATTACCGGTGCTGTGGCGCACCTGGCAAAGCACTTTCATTGGCCCGAGTTTGAATATAAAGAAACCAAAATAAACTCCTTTGATGCTGAACTTTCATTTGGCATATTTTGGCAGAGTAACCAGGTAGGGGAGATTGGGCTCCTGGCAAAGGCCATAGCCGACAAATTGGATATTAAGCAAAAAGTCTATCTTGCAGAAATGTCATTATCAAATTTGATCGAAAAAAGCAGACCGTTGATTGAATTCCGACCTCTCCCAATTTACCCAGCCGCGCCGAGGGATTTGGCCATAGTGGTAAGCGAATCGGTAAAAGCGTCTGAAATAGTTGCAGTTGTCAAGGGAGCCGCAGGTTCGTTAGCAGAAGATGTCTCAATATTCGACCTTTATCAGGGAAAACAAATTGAAGTCGGCAAGAAATCGCTGGCTATTTCGATTACCTATCGTTCCCCTGAAGGGAGTTTGTCTGCCGAACAAGTTGAACGACAACAACAGGTTGTAATCAGTCACTTAAAGAATAAATTAAACGCAGAAATCCGGGATAAATAGTCATGAAAGATAAAATCAACGCCATTCAAGGAAAAGTTGAAGAATTGGTCGGACGGCTCGAAAAGCTGAATCAGACTAACAAAAACCTACTTTCAGACAACCAGGACCTTAAAAACGAGCTTTCCAGGCTGAAAAGACAGCTCAAGGACTCGCAATTGGGCTCCGGAGACACAAACGAGGCTGTCAAAAGAAGACTGAATTCAGTTTTGGACCGGCTAAACGAACTGGAAGGCCTGGCCAACTGACTTTTTTCTTGACTCTTTTGGATTTCTCCCGATAATTACAGTAAGAGATAACGTGATAAGAATATTAGTTTGAATAGGTATTCGCTAAATCTCGCGTATGTCATTAGAAGATAATAACAAGGTAGTTGTGAAAATATTTGGCGAGGATTACCCCATAACCGGAGTGTCCGATCCGTCCTATATTTCACAAATCGCCGATTACGTTGATAATAAGATGAATGACATTGCCAAAACCAGTCGTGTCAAGTCTCGAGATAAAGTGGCCATTTTGGCCACCCTTTCAATTGCATCCGAATTGCATGAGAAAAATGAAATCATAAACCGGGGTAACAAAGAATTCGAATCGCAGCTTGATTCGGTCATGGCCCGGCTTGACAGCGCACTAGGTCGGTCCTCTTAAGCGACTACCGTCTCTACTATTTCTTATCCCTTAATATTACAACTACTGGACACTTGCACTCCGTGACTTTCGGAGTGGGAGGTTGACATTATGAATCCGGTTTGGTTAGTCGCCCTGGCCGTAGCGGTCGGGGGAGTATCGTTTTTTATTGCCCGCCTGCTGGCCCTTAAAAGCATTGATGAAAAGATTAAAAATGCCCGTGAAGAATCCAAAAAACTCATTCTGGAAGGAGAAAAAGAAGCTGCCATTAGAAAAAAAGAGGCGGCTTTGGAGGCCCGCGAAGAATGGCTCAAACTAAAGGACGGCTATGAAAAAGAAATGGAGACCCGACGCCGTCAAATTGAAGTCTCTGAAAAGAAGATTGAAGAAAAACAGTCCGACCTGAACAAACGCCTGGAATTTCTCGATGTCCGTGAGCGAGATTTGGGGATTAAGGAAAAGACGGTTCAAGGAAAAGAAAAGGGTATCGAGCTTCGGCAGGAGGAACTCAATAAAATCATCAGCGACCAGAATGACAAACTCCAGAAAATCGCCCAGATGACTCCCGAAGAAGCCAAAAAACAGCTGATGGAAAATATGACCAACGCTGCTAAAATGGAAGCAGCCGTCCATATCAAAGAAATCAAAGAACGCGCCGAACAGGAAGCCGACAAAGAAGCCAAAGAAATTATCCTGCGTTCCATCTACCGCTGTGCCGCCGACCACACTGTCGAAACAACCGTTTCGGTTGTGCAACTCCCCAATGACGAAATGAAAGGGCGTATTATTGGCCGCGAGGGGCGCAATATCCGTTCATTTGAAACTCTGACCGGAATTGATGTCATTGTCGATGACACTCCGGAAGCTGTTATTCTTTCGGGATATGACCCGGTCAGGCGCGAAGTCGCCAGAATGGCGCTCGAGAAGCTTATAGTTGATGGCCGCATCCACCCGACCCGTATCGAGGAAGTAGTCGACAAATCCAAAAAAGAAATGGAAATGATTGTCCGTGAGGCCGGCGAGCAGGCCTGTTTCGAATTAGGCATTCACGGTCTGCATCAGGAAATTATTTATCAATTAGGCAAACTTCATTTCAGAACATCATACGGTCAAAATGTTTTGGCGCACTCCAAAGAAGTCGCCATGCTCTGCGGCTTGATGGCCGCTGAACTGGAACTCGATGCCGTCATGGCCAAACGCTGCGGACTTCTCCATGATATTGGCAAGGCCATTGACCGCGAGACCGAAGGAACGCATACTCAAATCGGCGCCGAGTATTTGCGGCGTTACAAAGAACACGAGTTTGTGGCCAACGCCGCCGAATCTCATCACGGTGATGTCCCCATGATCAGCCCCTATCCGGTATTGGTCCAGGCCGCCGATGCTATTTCCGGCGCCAGACCCGGGGCCCGTCGTGAGCCGCTGGAAGCCTATATCAAACGCTTGCAGCAGCTCGAAGAATTGGCGGACAGTTTCAAAGGTGTTTCCAAAGCGTATGCCATTCAGGCGGGACGTGAAATTCGGGTAATCGTTGAGAATGAGACGCTTGATGATCTGGGCGCTGAAATTCTGGCCGGAGATATTGCCCAAAAAATCGAAAACGAGATGCAGTATCCGGGACAGATTAAAGTAACGGTCATCCGCGAAACCCGCGCCACCGAGTACGCGAAGTAGATTCGTCCGCTTTGATCATAAAAATTCAGCCGCATCTCCCGTCGAGATGCGGCTGTAGGCCTCTTCATTTACCAGACAGGAATTAGAGCGGACACGGGCCGGGAGCCGGGCCACCACGGAAAATCCTGTTAACAAGGAAATTCAAATCAACAATATTTCCTGCTGTCCCGTTGCTGTTGGCATCAGCTTCTTCCAGGCAAAGATACGGGGGTCCAGCGCGGAAGATTCTGTTGACCATATAATTCAAATCCAGAATGTTGGCATTTATGCCATCATAATTGGCATCCCCGCGAATGCCCGCACAGCAGTCGGTGTTAAGCAACTGGCTGCGAATGGCACCGTCTGGGAATGGCGTTGAATGGATGTTGAGATATAGCTCTTTTTGCAAATAATTGATGATGTCCGTGCGGGTCAGATACCAGAATCCATTAATGGGGCTGGCCGTCCCCAAGGTGAAAACAATCCCTCCATCGGCACAGGCGGGGGCCTGATGAATATGAGCGCCGCTGGCCGAGGACACATTGTGGGTGGCTGAAATGGTCATTTCTTTTCCGAATGGTTTGAGCGTGGATTGCCCGACCCCGATGGCAGTGCTGCCCGACCCGGCACAGAGATTTTCCTGTGATTGATCCATGACAAATGAGAATTGGATCGGCTCCTTTTCGATTTGTCCGCGGATTTCTCCCGAGGGAAAAGCGGCAGTGTGGATATTAACATATAGCCCGTTATTCAGAAGGCTGTCAACATCATCCGGGTCCAAATTCCAGGTTTCCGAAATCGGACTGGCGGCACTGGTAAACCCGTACGCAATCGGGCCCTCAACTCCGGGAACGCCATAGTGGATATGGCCGTCGGTCGGACTGGCAATGTCATGCTCCACGTAGACAGTTAGCTGCGATTGATCTGCGCTCAACTGCCAAACTGCAAATCCTACGGCGGTGCTGCCGGTGCCGGCACCGCCGTTAGCCTGGGCACCGTCAAGCAGGGAATTGAAAACCACCGAGTCTCTCTTGAACTGGCCGCGGACTTCACCGTCGGAGTTGGCAGTTGAATGAATGTTTGCGTATAATTGACTATTCAATAAACTTTTAACACTGACGGTATCAATTGACCAGACTTCATTTATAGGGCTATTGGCATCGGCAAACGAAAAAACCATGCCTCCGTCCACACCAGGAGGGGCTAAATGAATGTCACCTCCAGTGGCACTCTGAACATCATGTTCGATAGACACCGACAACTGGGTACCGTCGGAACTCAACTCTGCCACGCCGCAGCCATTGGCGAAACTTCCCGTGGGAGGGACTTCCTGCGCCTCGTCAAGAGCGAAAATAAGCCTGATGGGCGTCGGAACGATCTGACCGCGTATAGCGCCACTGGGGAAAGCGGCAGTATGAATGTTCACATAATAGAATTGGCCAAACAAGTCGGCTACATCGGAGGGAGTCACGTTGAAAACCTGGCTAATCGGGCTGGCCGGTGAAGAAAACGGAAAGGTAACATCGCCATCGAAACAGGTTGCGGCAAAGTGAACATGCGCGGCAGTTGGAAACACGACATTATGGGAGACAAATACAGAAAGTTTTGTCGAATCCGCGCTTAGTATGGCAACACCATATCCTTTAAAGGGAACTCCGGTACCGGTACAGAAGTTTTCTCCCGATTCATCCAGCAAGAACGGAATGACGGTCGGAGATACAACGGAAGGCGTGTTTACCGAAGCAACAAGACTTTGCAGTGAAAACAGCAACAGTAATAATACGGCAAAGACAGTTAACTTTTTCATTTTTTTTTACAATTTCCTTTCTCTTAGGCATTTGTCATTTGATTTATTTTTTTGGTTTCATATTCATGGCGGGTTATCGCAAAAAGCGACACTTTTGCAAACTTCTTACGGACTTGACTCTACTGTGCCGGTGAAGAGAAAAACTAAATTTTGTGATTACTAAAGTATGGAAGGATTAAAAAAGCTCGTTGTATAAAAGCGACACAATTACAATATATTTTGGGCGCGGGCGTGGTTCTCTGTTAGAACAGAGCCTACCAGATGGCCGGATCCAAAGTACTCCAGCGGAGTTTCTCCGGTAAAATGCCTGAAATCGTGAATAAGATGTGCCTGATCGAAATAGCCACACTCGTGGGCAAGTGTTCTCAAACAGGCCACTGAACTCTTCATTTGCATTAGATTGAGGAAAGCATTGAAACGAATGGTTCTGGAAAAGACTTTCGGAGAAAATCCAATCAAATCGTGAAATTTCCTTTCAAGCTGGCGAACGCTAATTGAACACTCTTGGGCCATTTCTCTTACCGACAATTCGCCCTGCGAACTTATTGCCAACGAAATGAAATTCTGCACTGGACAGTTATTCCAGTTCGAAGGCATGTGCGCCAGGAAGAACTTATCGAATATGTCGACTATTTCCTGAAACGTCGCGGCTGTGGCAACTTGTTCCAACAGCAAAGCGCCTTCAGAACCAAATACCAACCGGATATCGATGAATTGTTCATTGATTTCAGCTTGAGAGGCCCGGAGAAAAGTCGGAATTTGTCCCGGCATAAAGGATATACCTACCTGGTGAAAGCGGCCTGCGAATCGAAGTTGGAGAGGCTTGAGAAACTGACCTTCTACGATTCCAATGGGTCTATCAGTCCATTCGTTCTTCGCAGAAAGCACATCGACCTGCTCTTTTAATTGAAAGACTATTGCGCAGCCACAACCCGGATAAAGAGTTTGGTTTACATTCCGGTCGGCGGGTTCGAAATCGCCACTAATGGACCAATAGTGTGAAATCCATCTCGCCAGAGCAGGATGAGGGAGTTTCATTTCAGACGAAATGTAGCGATCTTTTGATATTTTTTCGGACGATTTCATTTGTAATCTCGGAATAGAAATATATCAGTTTTTGGCTAAAAAGGCGTAAAAAGTGGGTTCGTTTTGCTATATTTAACATCTTTATTTTTTATGTCTTTTACGTTTTTTGGGGGTTTTGGGAGATTGGAGGCGCTGGAGAAGGCGGAGGAGGCGGAAGGCGCGATGGAGTTGGCGGTCGAGACGCATTTCGTAGCGGCAGAGTTCGAGGCCGGTTTCACCGGAGGGAATGGGCGGGGATTCTGATTCGAGCTTTTTTACTTCTTCTTTCACATTCATTTTTGGATCATATTGGAGCCGGGTAAGGCCACCCCTATTAAAGAATTCAACAAAGGCATCGTTTGAACGATCTTTCTCGGATTTGTCAACGGAAGTTTTTTCGGCGTTGATGGCACGGCGATAACGCCACATGCAATCGACGATTTTTTGGACCTGGTGAGTTTGTAAGATGCCTGATGGATTGAGTTCCAGTGTGAGGGCTTCTTTGAGAAGTTCGTATTCTTCCTGATTTTCTTTGAATCGTGGGGAGTTTATGACGGGACTGGTGGAAAATAGGCCGTGTTTGACGGCATTTTGGCTGGAGATTTTTTTGCCTTCATCAGTTTTGGGGCCGGTTCCGCCACGGCGGACAGGGGATTTTTGAGCGTTTTCCTGATTGGCTTTTGTTTGTTTTTTGCTTCCGCCACAGCGGACAGGTGTGCACATAAAACCGCCTTTTCTTTATTGGGGCGGGGAAGTATTTTGGGGGGAAGTTGTGGGGAAATTGACGAGGGAATCTATCTTCTTGACGCAAGAAGACATATCGAGTAATTTAGTATCGAGTAACTAATCCAATATCTTACTCAAAAGAGGGCGCATGGCTGTAGTTAAGAGAGTTTTGTTCTTCGTATTTTTGGCTCTGTCTTTTTCACTGCTTCCCCACAACTTCGCCTTTGCCACAGTCATCCACGTTCCCGCCGACCAGCCGACGATTCAAGCGGGTATAAATGTGTCTGTGAATGGGGATACCGTTTTGGTGGCTGACGGGACTTATACTGGCACGGGTAATCGGGAAATTGTCTACAATGGAAAGTCAATTGTTGTCAAATCTGTGAACGGTCCAGAACTCTGCATCATCGATTGTCAGGAGCTTGGACGGGCATTTACTTTTCGAACAGTTGTTTTTGGCGAAACTTCGGCTGCCATGCTTGATGGGTTCACAATTGTGAACGGCAACGCTACTCATGGTGGAGCCTTTCAATGCAACCTTGGATATTCTGCAACAATAAAGAATTGTATCTTTCGATCAAATACAGCTGAATACGGTGGAGCGTTTTTTGCCGACAATAGCAGTATCTACAATATAAGTGATTGTAAATTTTTTGGAAATTCTGCTAGCATTGCTGGAGGCGGGATATTCTTCAATAATTCAAGTCTTTCTTTCTCATTTACCCATTGTTTATTTGTTGGTAACGCCGCTCCTGAGGGAGGTGGATTACACATCGCGTATGCTCGGGGTAGGTTAACGAATTGCACTTTGGTTTCCAACTCCGCAGGGAGCGGAGGTGGATTGAAAGTCTTTGGTGGCGCTGTAGAGATTGATAATACTATTATAGCTTTTGGCCTTCAAGGGGGTGCTGTCTCATGTACTGCACCAACTGCTACAGTTATGTGCTCTGACTTGTTTTCAAATGTCGGTGGTGACTGGGACGGTTGTTTAGCTAGTCAAGGAAGCGTAAATGGTAATTTTTCGCTTGACCCACAGTTCTGTGATACTTCAAGCGATAACTATGAAGTTACTTGTGGCTCACCATGCCTATTTCTGAACTCCTGCAATGCTTTGATTGGCTCATTAGGACCTTGCCCAGGTGGCATTGATACAATCGATTTTGACACTGATGGTTTTGGTTCTTGTTCAGATAATTGTCCGTTCGATTACAATCCCTCTCAATCTGATTCTGACTCTGATGGATTAGGAGATGTTTGCGACGCTTGTCCCCTTGATGCCTTGAATGATATAGATAATGATGGATTGTGTGCAAACGTTGATAATTGCCCGACAATTAGCAATTCCAGTCAGCTTGATACCGATTCTGATGGTCTAGGTAACCCTTGCGACAATTGTGCCAGTGTTTCCAATTCAAATCAAGAAGATGATGATGCCGACGGTGATGGCGATGTTTGCGACAATTGTCCCAATGTGAGCAACTCAACCCAATCCGATTCTGATGGTGATAGTTTTGGCGATGCCTGCGATATATGTCAAGGTCACGATGACAGAATAGATAATGATAGCGACGGCGTCCCAGACGGCTGTGATATTTGCCAAGGATTTGACGATTCTTTGGACAGTGATGGTGACACACATCCAGACGGATGCGATAATTGTCCACTTTTATACAATACAACTCAACTTGACAGTGATGGGGACGGTATTGGGAATGTTTGCGACTATTGTCCGCTTGATTCGTTGAACGACCCTGACACTGATAGTATTTGTGGAACTGTAGATAACTGCCGAAACGCTTATAACCCGAATCAAAACAATTCTGATGGCGATACATTTGGCGATGCTTGTGATAACTGCCCGAATACTGCAAATCAGAACCAAGCAGATTCAAACAACGATGGAATTGGTGATGCCTGTTGCTGCGTTGGCAATAGAGGGGACATAAACGGCGACGGAACAGACAATGCCGTGCTGGATCTCAACTACATGGTAAATGATATCTTCAGAGGTGGCGCTGCTTCGCCGTGCCCTAAGGAAGCGGATCTGAATTCGGATGGTACAGCCTCGACTATTCTAGATTTGAATTTCTTAGTTAATAAGATTTTCCGGGGTGGGGCCGCGCCGGGGGCGTGTATTTGATGTTGAATAGCAGTTTTGTCATGGGGTCAAGCAGATGAAATTGAAAAAGAAAACTCAACTGGAAGAGACGTTTGAAAAGGAAAAACAAACATTCTTGCCAATGTCCACGATTTCCGAAGCTACGCGGAAGGCTAGAAGGATGTTGATGTTGTTAAGCTTAATAGGATTAATAGTTGGTGGCTTCGATCTTCAGTTTAAGAGCGTAACTATTCTTGGAACACAAATTGAAGGCTTACAAACGCTGCAGTTACAGTACATTCTGTTGGTTTTAATTTTGTACTTTCTTATTGAATTTAGCTTATACGCAAGCGCGGATTTAAGCCAACTAGAATTAGGACATATATCTGACGGATCCAAATCTTTCTTAGCAAGTGCGTGGGAGTCCTCCGATATGGGTGACCAACGCTATGAGAGATATGTTGAAGTTATGAATAGACAAGAAACCAAAGATGTCTTTTCTCCACTCTTACAAAGACTTAAGGACATTGCTAAACCATACGACACGAGCAGGAAGAGACTCCGTCAATTCGATCAACAATTGACGAAAGTAGTGGCAATTGCCTCTTTGCTCATATTGTCTGTTCGCATTGTTATAAATTGGTAAAAGCTTTGCGCGGGGTTGTCGCCCTTTTAGGTGCGTTCCCGTCAAGATGGGTTCGCGACTACTCGGGAATGACAAAGTCTGACGACTTTGCTAATGTCGAAACCGCAGGGGTTTCGACCTACTCAAGAATGGATTCCTACTTCCGCAAGAATAACAAATGGTGTCCCATTTGCTATTGAGATTGCCACGTCCCGATGAGAATTGGGACTCGCAATGACAGATTTGAACAGTTTGCACTAACCCCCAATAATTAGTTATATTCCGGCCAGCGTTTGGTGGAGCGCAACGGGCAGACGAGGGCGTCTGCCGCGCACGATGTGGGACATCGGGCCCAAATCGAGCGGCTGTCAGGTGAGGACACCTGACAGCACAGTTTGCACCCAGAAGATGGATTCCCGATTACGGACCTCGGGAATGACAGGGTGCTTGACTCTCGGGGATGACAAGAATCGAAAGTCGCCCTTCGACAGGCTCAGGATGACTTTCGGGGCGGTTTGCTTTAATCCATTTTATTTCATTATATTGTGCCAGCGTTTGGTGGAGCGCAACGGGCAGACGAGGGCGTCTGCCGCGCACGATGTGGGGCATTGGGCCCAAATCGAGCGGCTGTCAGGTGAGGACACCTGACAGCACAGTTTGCACCCGTGAGTCAAGCTCTGGGCAGGCAGGCTCGGGATGATTTTCGCAGGCGATTGTATTGACTGATCCCACAGCAAGCTGTGGGCGACCTAAACGAATTGCATTACCTTCCATTAATTAGTTATATTCCTGCCAGCGTTTGGTGGAGCGCAAGGATTCGCTCGAAGCGAGCGAGTGGCAGACCCTTCGACTTGGCTCAGGACAAGTGAGGACGTCTGCCACGCACAGATTGAGATTGCTTCGTCCCGATGGAATCGGGACTCGCAACGACGGCCGTTGGCCGGTTTGAAAGTCCGCCTTAGAAAGTTTTTAAGTGTCTGTTTTTACAGTTCTGTTTATTGCCGATATCTGCGGCAAAGCCGGTCGGCAGGCCACGGCTCATCTGACCGAAGTTCTCAAGGAAAAATTTAAGGCCGATTATGTGATCGCCAATGTCGAAAACGCCGCCGGCGGATTTGGCGTCACGCCCGAAATGTCCCGCAAGATTTTTACGTACGGTGTCAATTTGCAAACGTCGGGGAATCACATTTGGGATAGAGTAGCCATTCTCGAATACCTCGACCAAGAGCCGAAACTGCTCCGTCCGGATAATTATCCCAAAGGGGCGCCGGGAGGCGGACTTTACATTGACCAGGCAGGCGATGTAAAAATCGCAGTGATGAACTTGATGGGGCGGACGTATATGTCCAACATTGACTGTCCGTTCAAAAAGGCTTCAAAGAATTTGAACGCTATCAGTAAAGAGACCAATATCATCTTTTTGGATTTTCACGCCGAGGCGACATCGGAGAAACAGGCGATGCTGTATCATCTGGACAGCCGGGTTTCGACGATAGTGGGGACGCATACGCACGTGGCGACAGCTGATGAATTCATTACCGAAAATGGGACGGCGTATATTACCGATACCGGTATGACCGGAGCTTATGATTCGGTAATCGGGATGGAGATTGGGCCGAGTCTGGGGCGATTTTTAACGGGCATGCCTAAGCGATTCACGGCCGCGAAGGATGACGTAAAAATCTCCGGAGTGGTAGTAGGAGTCGATAAAAAATCGGGGAAGGCACAAACCATTCAACGCTATCGGTATGATTTTGATATCGAAAAAATTGAAGAAAGTAAGATCGCTATTCTCGGTTACAAACCCAAGCGCTCAACATTAGTTCACCTTCAGGAAGATGACAACGATAATTGACGGGAAAGTTGTAGCGCAGAGCATCAAAGATGCTTTGGTGCCGCGAATCAATGTCCTCAAGAAGAAAGGCATTACTCCGGGATTGGCGGCGGTTCTGGTAGGAAATGATCCAGCCTCGGAGACATATGTTAACAGTAAAGCTAAGGCTTGCGAAAAATTGGAGATGTATTCTGAAGTAATCAGAAGACCGGCGAGTCTGCCTCAAAATGATTTGATTGAAATAGTCGAAGGTTTAAATGCCAATCCCAAGATTCATGGCATATTGGTGCAGTCGCCGCTCCCAAAGCAGATAGATGAACCAACCATTACGACGCATATCAGCCCTGATAAAGATGTCGATGGGTTTCATCCTTATAATGTCGGCCTGATGTTGATTGGCAGGGGAAGGCTTCTGCCATGTACGCCTCATGGAATTATTAAGCTCTTGGAATACTACAAGATAGACCCGCAAGGTAAAGAAGCGGTTGTAGTCGGGCGTTCCAATATAGTGGGCAAGCCCGTTGCTGTATTACTTATGCAGAAAGGGACTATGGCCAACGCCACAGTCACGGTAGCCCATTCCCAGACTGCCAACCTCAAAGAGGTCTGCAGGAGGGCGGATATACTGATTGCTGCTATTGGCCGGCCCAATACTATAACTGCAGATATGGTGAAAAAAGGTGCAGTCATAATCGATGTTGGTGTTAACCGGATTGATGACCCCGGGTCTGAAAAGGGGTATCGATTGGTGGGCGATGTTGACTTCGAAGGATGCCAAAAGGTGGCCAGCTATATTTCACCGGTGCCCGGTGGGGTAGGGCCGATGACGATAGCGATGCTTTTGTCCAATACGGTTACTGCGGCAGAGTCGATTTCAGCCAAGAAATAGCGCTATTCAGGCGGGGCGAAAATTATTGCTTTAAGTTAGGTTATTTCGTCGAACACATATGATTAAACAAACCAAATTTACCTCAAGTATTACTTTAAGTCTGGGTCTTCTGTTCTTGGGTTCGGCATTCGGACAGGGGGGGAGTGCAGTTGATACATTTGAAGATTTCGAAGTTGAACCGGCTACGCCATATGTCGATTCATTTTCCGCATATCAGTTAACTTTCAACTTGAGTAACGATACCTATGGGCGTCTTCATAACAGCGGGTTGTTAATTGAATTTCCACGCGGCTTTGGTCTGGAAGCGGTTGACTCGGTCAGCTTATCCACTGACCATCCTGGACGACAATATAGAATCGAGCGCTTTTCCATTGATGGGGAGAAACTCATTCTCCGACTGAAAAGAGTTGATGGTCACAACGGTGGAGACAGTTTCGACCCCGGCGAACGTCGCATAAACTTTGACATCGGTATCTTCATTGTTCACAATCCGGAAGTCAGTGGACATTTCCAACTCACAGCTACGGCTTATAAACGGGACGACTTAATCGCCGGACCGAGTTTATCAGAACCGTTTGAGATCATCGAAATACCTGTCGGTCCGAAACCTGAATTACAAATCATCTCGACGGAATTGATTGCGCCGAATAGTCCGAAGGTTAATACGGAACAAGAAGTTTCGATTGAGGTAGTAGTCGCAAACGTGAGTGAAATCACTGCTTATGGGGTAGTAGTGAAACTATCTTCCGATGGCGAATCTAACATACGGCCGGAATTATACATTAGTTTCATTGAAGCACACGATTCTTCAAAGTACACTTTTCTTATAACAGCTGGATTTGAGTCTGACACCGAGATCTTTAAGTCAGAAATTCTGGTAAGAGGAAGCGATGTATTGGAGCCGTTGGATGATACGGCAGGGGCGATAATTCAGACGCCGGCTAATCTTGTATTGAGTTCTTCGATTGCGGATGGTGACACGATATTCGTGGAGGGTGGCCAGGAATACGCGTTTACTTTCAGCATTATTAATACTGGCCAGGCATCAGTAAGTAAGTTTAATTATTTATACGACGGTATTGGCGGCAGTGTGCACGTTGGAGCACAGGTACAAATCAATACTACCGCTCCACTGGTTGACATCGTCCAATTCCACAAATTAGAAATTACGGGAATTCCAATTGACCTGAACACATTGCAACCCGCCTTGATAAATGACACAGAAATCCAATTTACCGTAATTGTTGCCGTGCCAGGCGACATTGATTTTGAACGCAGTTTCATCGTCGAAAATAACCCCTTCAATCCGCTCGATGGGCCGGTCACTTTTGTTTATAACCTCGCAGTGGCATCAGATGTAGCCTTTAGAATATTTACTGTCACTGGCGAAGAAGTTCACAAAGACAAATTCATTTTCGGCAATCAGGGAGGGAAGGCCGGCACCAACCAAATTCAATGGGACGGGCGCAATGACGCGGGCGAAATGGTTCTAAACGGCGTCTATGTAACCACTATTGAAGTTGCCAACACTGGAGAAAAGGCCTCACTCAAACTGGCTGTCCTTAAATGAATAAACTGTTCTCTAATATAATTCTGTTGTTTACGTGTATCGGTGGCTTATCAAGTGCACTGGCGAAATCCGATGCCGGACGGGAATCCGTCTTTTCAGTGGGCGTTGGGGGAAGAGCCTTGGCCATGGGTGGTGGATTTACTTCACTAGCTGATGACGCCACAGCTGTTTACTATAATCCTGCCGGATTAGGAATTCTTAAGAATCAAGAACTGACTTTTATGCATATGGATTTATTTGAAGGGACGAATTTTAATTTCGGCTCGTGGGTTTATCCGCTCAATCCCAAATTCGGAGTCGGCGTTGGTTATATGCGCATTGGTACGGATGAACTGATTAGAATGCAGAACTTCGTGCCGATGGGGACCTTTAACTATTCACAATCTCAAGTGTTGTTTTCTATTGGAGGGAGCCCTTCCGAAAATGTCGCAGTCGGCGCTACAGTCAAAGGCGTCAATCAGGAAATTGACAACGAGTCCGACTGGGCTTTGGGGCTCGATGCCGGTGTCATAATCATTCCCTATAAGTTTGTTCGGCTCGGTTTTGCAGCTCGTGATGCCGTGTCGGCCAATCTAAAGTTAAATAGTACTGAAGAAGAAACGCCGAGCACTTTGTCCAGCGGCATCGGATTAGTTGAGTATCCACTGTCAAATCGGACAGATTTTTCCGCCTCTTTTGAAATTGAGAAACCCGAAAACCGCTCTGAAAAGGTGCACACCGGCGGCGAACTTCTTTTTGACAATGCCTATGCCGTCCGCGTCGGATATGACCGGGACAATGTTTCATTAGGCGTCGGCTATGCCTACCGCATGTTCAGTTTCGATTATGCTTATAAAGTTTTAGACCAAGTAGATAACAGTCACCGGATATCTCTCTCGTTGAAACTGGGTGAACCATCCGAAGCGGCTCCAACCCAAGAACCGGAATTGGAGCCGGGTCAGCCGCCGACTTCCGGAGCCGTCCCCTATGAATTCACCAGGCAGTTTGAATTCTACAAGGAAAAGGCGGACGGCTATTTCTATGATTCCAAATTAGATTCGGCGTTGATGTATTACAAACGTGCATTGGATTTTGATCCTGACAACTCCGAAATCAAAATCAGAATAGGAATGATTTCGCACGTGCTTTATGAACAGCGCTCGACACCGCCTCCGCCGCTGCCCGAACAAAAGCCGCACACAATTACCAATGGCCAGACCGCCAAAATCGTCGGACTATATCTTGAACAAAGTCGGACTTTCTACAATGAGGGTTACTTTGCTCCCGCACTGGAGCTTTTGGAGCAGATTCTACTTATGGATCCACAGCACCCCGAAGCTAAACAGTTATCTGTAAGAATCGGCCATGAAATTGAAGAGAAGGTTAATAATAATCTGAAAGAGGCCCAGGCAGCTGAAATATCGGGCGATATTGCGAAAGCTGTCGAAGCCTATACCAAAGTACTGGAACTTAACCCGATCCATCCGCAGGCGCGACAGGGACGAGACCGCTTATTCCTGCGTTTGAGCATTCCTGAAAAACTCTACTTGGGCATAAAGCTTTATGAGCAAAACCAGTTCACCCAGGCCAAAAGCCACTTTGAGGCGGTACTGGCCATTGATTCCGCGAATGAAATAGCTCATTCCTATCTGGATAAAATGAGCAAACCAGCGGTTGAGCCAAAAGCTATCACACTGGAAGTCCTCCAGGCCAATCCCAATATTTGGCCGCTCTATCTTGAAGGACTCAAATTCATGCGCGAGAAGCAATATCAAAAGGCTATTGATGCCTGGGAAAAAGTCCTGGCCGCCTATCCCAACAGTACCGACACTAAAAACAATATCAGTCAAGCCCGCCTTCGTCTCGAAGCCGAAAAAGAAAAATAGGCTTTCCGATCATTTTTAGTGGACGCCGCCAAGGCAGATTTCTACCTTTTTTTATGTTTTCGCGTCCCGTAAAAGAGATCAACGCCAGTTATCCGGCCGATTTTAATCAGCTGGATAATATCAAGACCATTGTCCGCGAAAACTGCCTGGCGGCGGAACTCCCCAGCCGGGACATTCACGCTTTGCAGCTGGTAGTCGAAGAAGTTGCATCCAACATAATCAGGCACGCCTACAAGTTTCAAAAGGGTCAAATCAGATTCAAACTGGTCATCTATAAGCACCTCATTGTCCTATCATTAATAGATACCGGCCGTTCTTTTCAGCCCAATTTTACGGGCACTATCGACTTGGAACGCCTGATAGAAACCGGCCGCAAAGGCGGGCTGGGGTTCTATATGGTCCAAAAGATAATGGACTCGGTGGAATATATCTCTACCGGCGGTTATAACGAAATGCGCATGATGAAACGGTTCAAACCCGCTGTGGCCGGATTTGGGTCGCTGGGGAGAATGGTGCCGCTTCGGGCCAAGTTTTCATTCGCGACCTTTGCCATTCTGGCCATAATAATTGGGGTGTCGTATTATTCCATAAATCACCAAACTACTCATAGGTTGTACACCAATCTGGAAGAGAAAATTACGGCTCTCGGCTCGACTATTGCCGACCAGGCCGCCGGTTATATGCTCAATCGCCGCTCCGATGTGGAATTCGACCAGCTAATTGTGAGTTATCTTCGCGCCAATCCGGAACTGCGCCTGCTGGTCATTACTGATTCCAATAGCCTGGTGACGGCCCACTCTGCGGACATCAAGAATATCAGAAAGCCCTTTCGTTTGCCGCAGGAATTATCCAAGGTTGGCAACGGACCGAACGAAGAAATCATCACGCATTCGGAAGATCTAAATTATAAAAAGGTGCCCGTAATTGCCGGACAACAGAATATCGGGTCGGTGCATTTGACCTACACCACGTCATACATCGCCGACCAATTGCGTGAAGCGCGAATTGCAACTATTCGACTGACATTAGTACTTTTCCTCTTTGGATTATTGGGCATATATCTTTTATCAAATTATTTCGTCGAGCCGATAGCCAAAATTACCCGCCGCGTGCGGCGGTTTACATCGGGAGATTTGGAATCAGAGCTCCCTCTGGAAGGCGCCGATGAATTTTTTGAAATCTCGAAAGCTTTTAACCAGATGCTTACCCGCCTTAATGAAGAACGCAAGGGCCTGGTCGATAGAGAGCGGTTGGCCAAAGAACTCGAAGTCGCCTCTCAAATTCAAAAAACATTATTACCCGATAATATTTCTTCGTTTCCCGGCCTGGAAATTGATGCTTTTTATAAAGCTGCCTCCAGGATTGGCGGCGACCTTTATGATGCCTTCAATATCGGCAATGGCAAATACTGCATTGTCGTGGCTGATGTCTCCGGCAAGGGCATACCGGCATCGATGGTGATGTCGATGCTGCGCACCGTTATCCGCATTTATGCCGAAGGTGGTACCGGCGCCAGAGAGGTGCTCCTGAAAGTTAATGGTTATTTGCACACCAATATCCCCCCGGGAGTTTTTATCACTTTGTTTTTGCTGTTATACAATTCCCGAAACAACAAAATCTCGGCCGTGTCGGCCGGACATAATCCGCTCCTGCTGCTGCGAGCAAGCACGGGAGGAATTGAGCGCATTAATCCTTCAGGGATGCCGCTCGGTCTTCCGGAAACTGCCGACGGAAGCTACGCCGATGGTTTGGAAGAGACCGAGTTGACGCTGCACGACGGCGACATGTTTATGCTTTATACTGACGGTGTCACTGAAACAGCCGATGATAACGGCAGGCAATTCGGAATTGAGCGGCTGGAACAATCTATGCTGGCTTTATCAGGCGGTGACGTCCGGTTGTCCGTGAAAGACGCAACCGACCGAATTAAGACAACCCTGACAGATTTCAATAGTAACAAGGCTTTTGCCGATGATATCACATTCATTATTGCCCGTAGTTCTGCCAAGTCTGAAGCTGTTGCAGAAGGCAAAGAGTTCGAAATTGCGGCCGCGACCGATGCCAATTAGTCCATGGCCACAAAGTTTATCATGAAAACTGTTTTTATATTCGGCAGTGCTTGAGTATATTGGAATTATATGGCACGAGTATCCATATCTCTTTCTGAATCTGACAAAAGCGAGGTTTCCGAAGTCCGTATTGACGGTATTGTGGATACCAATACCGCCGGCGAATTGGAAGAAACCATTGAGGCGCTTTTGAAGCGGGAAAGATTTCGTATCATAGTTGATCTGGCCGGAGTCGAATACATTTCATCGGCCGGTTGGGGAGCGATCATCTCTAAAATACGGGACATCCGCAGAAAAAAAGGGGATCTCATTCTATCCGGCATGGTGGCCAACGTGCGGGAAGTGTTCGAGCTTTTGGAGTTTGATAACGTGTTCAAACATTTCAAATCGGTTGATGAAGCCCGCACTGCCTTTGGAGTGTCATCCTCGAAAATCTCTGCAAAAAAAAAAGAACTTGAAATAAGCAATCTGGAAATTTTGGAGAAAGCTGAAGAGGGTAACGGCAGCAGTTCACTAAAGTTGGTACGCCATTCTCATCTGGAAACTAATTACGGTTCGGTGGAATCTCTCTTATTGAGTTCGATCGAAAAAGACCCGTTTATGTCTATCAGAGAAATGGCACGGCATGTTAATAACCTGTCGGATACCTCCCGGGTCGGCTGGTGGAAAATTTTCAGTTTGTTGAAAAAGAACAATTTGCTCTCGCGCCGCTCCCGATTTCGACTGGCCAGAAATCATATGAGCAATAGTCCATAATAGTTTTTGACAAATGGTTGTTATCTATTTGCGGCGTAGAGGGCGGGGCAGGCAGTGAACACAGAAGCAATTCTCATCATAGTACTTTCGATTCTGGCAAGCATACTTGCCATTCTGCTGTTTTTCCGCATCAAATCCGAGAAACAGCAGCTGGGTAGGGTCATGCGCATGAACTTACCAGAGTTTTCTGATTTCCTGCGTACCAACAGCGTTGAAGGAAATATCCAAGCCGTGGCAGGCAAAGTCTCGACTCTACTTTCCAAAACTTTTGGCTGCGACCGGATTATCTTTTTGCGCAAAAAACGAGGGACTCTGGAGCTGAATTATTACCAGGGAATCAAGAATTTCAATCGCCGGGATTTTGAGCTGCCGTATAGGAACGACCTGGCGGCAAAACTAAGCAAAGATTTTCTGCCGATGAAAATCGAGGCCACTAAACCGCTATTGCCTCAAAAGTTTTATGATACCCTGATTATCCAAAAAGTTGACGTTTATTTTCCGATTTACTGGCGCAGCAATCTCTATGGGGTTTACTTTGTGAACAGCAATAAGGAAACGCGTGCGCCGGCGTTTACTCTGTTAATTGCCAGCCTGGCGCATTCCTTGTCGGCGGCCTATCATATCAAATGGCATGAGTCGCGCTTTGACGATCTTGAGAAGAAACTTGAGTCTTCCAAAAAATCGTTGACTCAAGAAGCGCCGCCGGCCAAGCGATCGGAGAATTCATTTGCTGAACTTTTGCCTCTTTTAAAAGTTAGGGATGCTGAATTACTGGTGCCGCTTATAATGAATGCAGTAGGGGACAATCTGAATTTTGAAAAGTTTGCCTTTGCTTATAGAAATCGGAGCGATTCCAAAGATCACCAACAATTGAATAAAGGAGTTAAGGAAAAAATTGATCTGCCCGAATTAGCCGCGCTTCGCAAGCTATCTATCAAAATCAAGGGGCACGGTCCCCAAGCAATTGAAAAGCTCCAGGATACGGATATTGCCACGGGAAAATGGTTAAATCGACTGCGGCATTCGGGTCTTGAATACATTGTCGATTTTCCATTGGCGGAAAGCGGCGAAGGAGTACTGGCCTGGAGCGGCCCGGTTTTGACCAAAGACCTCCGGAGCGAACTGGCGGCATTTCAAAGATTGGCGGGAGATTTAATTGAAAATGCCGAATCATATCGGCAGGCGGAATTGATGTCCTACACCGATGCCCTGACGGGTCTTGCCAACCAGCGCTATATGTACAAAAGGTTAGAAGAGGAAATAAATCGTTCCCGACGCTACACGCGCCCATTGGCTTTCATCATTTTTGATATTGATGAACTCAAAAATATAAATGACTCATACGGACACCAGGCCGGCGACGCTCTTTTGAAACAAGTCGGTCAGGCGCTCAAAAAATCGATTCGCGCCATTGATATTGTGGCGCGTTACGGCGGTGACGAATTTTGTGTGGTTATGCCGGAATCCGATGAAGAAACTTGTGTCAAGTTTATGCGGCGCATGTTGGACACTATTGCGGCCACCGAAATCCGGCTGGAAGGCGTTGCCGAACCGGTGCACTGCTCCGTATCCATGGGCGGGGCGCTTTTCCCGCAGCACGCCAAAGACCCCCAAAAGTTGATATATGCGGCTGATATGGCCCTTTTGCAGGCCAAAGAAAGCGGCCGCAACCGGTTCATAGTTTACGCCTCCAAAGAAGCCGCTGCCGATGCCCCCAGGGGATGACCGCTGTCCTATCCGGTGGGGGTAAACTGAATCACAAATATGCCGATTTTTATAGAGATAAAGGAAAGTATTATAGGTATCTAAAAGACTGAATTCTTGATGAGCTAAAAGAGATGGAAACTTTCAGAATAAACAGCAAATTAAAAGAAAACGATAAAGAGATTCTCATTCAGACCGCCAATAATCCTTCAGAAGGAACAATCTCTTCGTCCATTTATATCGACGGCGTGCTGACGGAACTGTTCATGCTGCCGCATCCAATTGAAGAAGACCCCGACCGCATTATGTCTTTGGTGAAAGAAACACACGGCATCCGCAGAGAAGAACTGGAAGCACTATTGGCGGCTTATCGCAATGCCATGTCGTCCAGCGACGCCAAACTTATTTGTAAACTGGGACAAGCGTTGTATTACAAGCGGCTTTTTGCCGAGGCCAAAGAGTTGCTTCGTTCGGCCGTCACTCTCGACCCGGAATTTCACGCGGCCCGGCAGGCCTTGGCCAAAGTGGAATTAGAGCTAGGAAACGTTAAAGGCGCCATGGAGCACGCGTCACAGGCGGCCAACCAATGCCCCAAGTACGCCGACTACCGCAATACGCTCGGTGAAATCTTCATGATGAATGGTGAATTCGTTAAAGCCGTAACTGAATTTCAGGACGCTGTGAAAATCAATTTATACTACGCCGAAGCCTACTTCAATTTGGGCTTGGCGATACTAAAAAGCGTCAAAGGCAATCCCCATGAACACAGTGCCCCGAATCTTCTGGGTCGAAGCCGCGATGCTTTCAAAAAGGCAGCCATGGTTGATGCCGAATATGCCGTGTCACCCTTTGAACAGGGGATCAAGGCGTTGGAGAGCACTCAATTAAATAAGGCGCTTGAGCATTTTGAGACTGTATCAAAAAGAGTTAAGGAAAAACAACGCTCGGATCAGTCCAATTATTTCATGCGCTTTGTCATAATGCGTGATTCCGCCGCTGATGAAAGCATTGAAGCCCGTATCAAGTATCTTGAAAAAGAAATCGCCAAAAACCCTTCCTATGTTGATTTGCACGCCGAACTGGCCCAGTGTTATCTGGAGCAAGCCCGCAAAAACTGGCGTAAGGGCATCGAGCAATACCGCAAAACTCTGGAACTAAACCCCGGATTCGGCAGCGCCCGCAGATGTCTGGAAGAGGCCGAACGTCAGCACGGCGAACTCTGCAATTCTCTCGAACGAATTGTATCAAGATCTTAAAACCCGTTTTATCCCCTGCCCTTACTTTGTTCTTGACTATTCCGTGTATAATTATAGACTAGAGGCGTAAATCCATTTTTCTAAAAAGGAAGACATATATGAAAAAGCATATAGTATTGACTTTTATCATGTCCTTGGGAATTTCGACTGCTTTCGCCGGAAGACAAAAGGATTTTTCCGGAACTGTTGATAATAATGTCTATAAGGATAAAAAATACAACTTCACTTTGAGCCTCAATGACGATTGGAAATTTACTTTGCAGAAAAATGAAGACAATTTCAGGCTTTTATTGACCCAGCGCAATTATGACATACCGCAGGCCTATATTAATGCGCCGGACTATACACAAATACCACGGGTAGTCCTTTGGACCGACACTACATCGCTTCATCCCTTTGCGTTTCTTGATTCTCTGGTGAGCGACACCTGGCGCTCAAACCAGAAAAAAGAATTGCTCAAAGAATTGGAAATCCTAAGCACTGTTCCGGCATCAGGGACTCAAAGGGAACAGGCTATTCCCAGAGGCCGTAAACCTGTCGAGCTCGGAGGCGTACAAGGAGTCATGTGGCAGGCAAAGTCCAAATATATCAAAGAAATAGAAACTTCGGCCGGGTCATTGGCCGGGACTCGCATCAATGGAGCCTATGGAGGGGCTATTGTGGCTGTCAAGCATGACAACCGAGTGTACGTGTTTCACTTAATGACTGAATGGGATTTTTTTGAGGCCGTACTGCAGCAAGCCCTCAAGATTATCGGCACCCTGAACTTTGGCGATGTGGCAAAACCTGGCCAGTCCAAAGAAGCTGAAGGTTAATATCCAGAATGTGATAGCCTCTGTGGACTTTCTTTTTTAATTGACCCTTAAGATTCGGCTTGGTATCATAAGCGCTTGTTTTTTAACGAGTATTAGCCGGAGGACACATGTGGGCTCTGCGTGCCATCCTTATTGCATTTGTAATTATCTGTGTTGTTGCCTTTGCCTATCATAATTCCAATCCTTCACAAAAAATCAATGTCGATTTGATTTTTGCCAAGTATATCGATGTGCCTTTGGTTATGGTCGTTTTTTGGTCATTCGTGGCCGGAATGATAGTATCGTTGGTCCTGTTTATTCTGGTTTATCTGCGTCAGGCCGTTCAGATTCGGAGCCTTCAAAAACTAATACGCTCTTTAGAATCCGAAGTAACCGTTCTTCGCAACCGCCCCATCGAAGAATCTGCGGACCTGCTCAAAGGACAGGATGAAAAAAGAGTAAACGCTCGGTCACCTTTTAGTGGGATTGACTGATGTTTGTAGAGTATATCCTCATATTCGTACTTCTTTTGGCGGTAACTACCGGTTTGTATGCCCTAATTGACCGGTTTTTTGATAAAAAAGTCAAATCCGAATCAGCTGTTTATGTCGAGGCGCTTCGCGATTTGCTGGACGGTCGAGAAGAAGCAGCCTTCTCAAAACTGCGCCAAGCCGTGGCCGAAGATTCGGAAAATCTCGACGCCTATTTGAGACTGGGACAGATTCTTAGGGAATACGGCAAGCCGGAACGGGCTCTTCAAGTTCACAAAGACTTGACTTTAAGAGGCGGTCTGAAGCCGGAGCAAAAGGCTTCGGTTTTAAGGCAGCTGGCTGGAGACTACTTGGCCTTGGGGAATTTTGATATGGCCGAAGCTGCCGTGAAGGAACTTTTGCAGTACGATTCCAACAATCGCTGGGCGCATGCCCGACTTTTGGAAATTCAGCAGAAAGCAGAAAAATGGGATGAAGCCTACGACACTGCTGTATCCCTTATGAAAATTGAATCAAACAAATCCAAGAAACCACTGGCGTTTTTTAAGTATAAAATGGGCATGAACCTCTTTAAGAAAAGAGAATATCATAAAGCACGCGTCCTTTTTAAGGACGCCTTAGGATTAGACCCCAAATATGCAGAGGCATATATCGCGATAGGCGACTCTTACACGCTTGAGGGACGACATGAAGATGCTGCGACATTCTGGGAAAAAATGATTGAGGCCGTGCCCGAAGAAGGTCATCAGGTGCTCGACCGTCTTCAAAAGACTCTATACGATCTGGGGAGATTTGGCGATATTGAAAGGATTTGTCAGAAAATCATGGAACAGGTGCCAAATGACACCATGGCTAAACTGACTTTGGCGAATATATATAAAAAGAAGGGGGAACTGGATGCGGCCGAAAGGCTGTTGGCGGAAGTGGTAGAAACTAATCCTGACGACGTCAACGTGGTTATGCAATTGGTAAGACTTTATCTGGAAAAAAGAGAAAACCAGAAACTGGACCGGCTTTTCCGCATGGTCGAAAAAAACCGCCAGCGGAAACCGACTTTGCCCAGCCAACCCACCGGCAGCACCATTGCCGGCAAACATTAAACGAATCGTTTAGAATTCGATGTATATGAAGAAAAAGCTGATAACATGGGCAGTGCTGACAACGCTCATTGCGAATGCAGTTTCGGGAAAAGATATATATTCACTTATTCGCAGCGGTGAAATTGAAGAAGCTCGTGATTCTTTAGAGAGGCTTTCCACAGCTCGGCAGCGCGACGGCAACCAGTTGTTCTATTTAGCACTGATTGAAAGCGATGCCGACAAGGCGGTCGAACTGATGAAGGCCTCAATCAATTCGGGTGTGGCCGCTATCTATAGAGAAGAGATCAATTTGCGTCTCGCCCAGTATTATCTGTTAAACAGAAACTATGACAACGCCGGCGAGATACTGGGCGAGTACGCGGCCACTTTTGAAAAGGGGAAATACACTCCCGATGTATTCCGGTATTCGGTCTATCTGGACGAAAAAAATAATCGCTACGAGGGTGCCATTCGACAGGTAGACCGCTTTTTATTGCAATACTCATCGGAGGAGTTCTCGCAATGGGGACTGGTCGACAAGGCCCGGGTCATGATGGCCTTTGACAAGAAAATAGCGGCACGGGATATGTTATCGAAACTCGCACGTGAAAAATCCGGCCCGGGTGTGGCGGCGGCGTTATATATGCTGACACTCGATGCGGCCGAGCGCAAGCGCCCTGATGACGCTGTGTTTTATTACAATCTGCTTAGAGAAGCTTTTCCTTCGGCCATAGGATTGGACGCACTTTTGGACCGCATGTCGGGACTTAACGGTCAAACGCAACGAGAAAAGTCGGCCGATGAACGCACCGGCACATTTTATTCGGTACAAGTGGGAGTATTTGCCGCAGTCGAAAATGCCCGGCAGCTGGCCAAACAGTTTGACAAATACGGACACAAAGTTGAGATAACCACCAAAAAGATTTCCGAGCGGACCTATCAAGTCGTGTTTATCGGCCGGTTCGATTCCTATGAATCGGCGGCGGAGTTTGAAAGAACTATCGAAGCTGAACACGACGACGTTTACCAAGTAGTGGCGCGATGACTGCTCCATCTCATAAAGTAGAATCATCATCATTTACCCCGATGATGCGGCAGTACTATGCCGTCAAGGAAAAACACCCCGACAAGATTTTGTTTTTCCGCATGGGGGATTTTTATGAGATGTTTGGTGAAGATGCCGTCAAAGCGGCCCCGCTGCTGGGCATAGCGCTGACCACCCGATCGCATGGCGCTGCGGAAAAGATTCCGCTGGCCGGTGTGCCTTATCATTCCTATGAAAAATATCTGGCCAAACTGTTGGCTAAGGGACAAAAAGTGGTCATTGTCGAACAGGTCGAAGACCCCGCGCAGGCCAAAGGAATTGTCAAAAGAGAAATAGTAGAAATTCTTACACCCGGGACAGCTACAATCGGCGATGTCGAACATGACAGCCGGCCATTATTTCTGGCGGCGCTGTTTCGAAGCGATAATGGGAAAATGGGAGTGGCGGCGCTGGATTTATCGACTGGGGCCTTCATAATCGATGAAGGCGAAACCGAGCAGGTTGTCGAAAGAATCAAACTTCTGGAGCCATCCGAGATTCTGTATCCGGATAATTACGAACTCGAAGATTTCAAAAAAATAATCGGATTTGAAAATGGCTTGGCCCAATTCACCAGTTTTGAACAATGGAATTTTGACACCAAAACTGCCGAACGTGAACTAAATCAGCATTTTGGCACCTCGACCCTCGATGGTTTTGGAGTGGGCGGTGCTCGTTTGGCGGTGGCTGCGGCTGGCGCGATTTATCGGTATCTCAAAGAGAATCATCGCGAGCGGCTCTCGCACATCAATAAAATCACGCGCTTTGATAATCAGGAGTTGATGACTCTGGATTATTCAACTGTGCGCAATCTGGAATTGGTTCGTAATCTCACCAATGCGTCCGAGGAAAACACGTTGCTCTCGGTCATGAACAAATGCAACACTACTGCAGGAACCAGACGACTTCAGTCGGCGCTGCTTCGCCCGTTTAAAGTAAAAGCACGAATAGAAAGACGCCAGTCAGGCGTGGCGGAACTGGTTAAGAAGCGCGACCTTTGCTTCACTTTACGAAAACTCACCAAGGGTTTGGCTGATCTTGAAAAACTGGCCGGGCGGTTGGGAATCGGTAAGATCAATCCGAGGCAGTTGGCCAATCTCAAAGATGCTCTTAGGACTTCCTTGCAAATCAAAGAGGAGTTGGGACAGGCCAATGGTCCGCATCTTTCTGAAATCGCTCGAACGATTCCGAGCGATACCACTGTAATCGATAGTATTTACAAGGCGCTGACTGATGAACCTCCTCTGGTTACAAACAAAGGGAATATTATCCGCCGGGGATACTCTGGAGAGCTCGATGGATTAAATGACTCCATCAAAGATGCGCGCCTTTATATTGCCTCACTTCAAAAAAAAGAACGAGAGCGCACAGGAATCAATACGCTGAAAGTCGGATTCAATAAGATTTTCGGTTACTATCTGGAAATCACCAAAGCCAATGCCGAAGCTGCACCGTCCGACTATATTCGCAAGCAAACTTTGGTCAACGCCGAACGTTATATCACCCCGGAATTGAAAGATAAAGAGAGTTTGATTCTCTCGGCGGAAGAAAAAATATTTCATCTGGAAACAAAGTTATATCAGGAATTAGTCGAGTCGGTCAATACTCACATTGCCGACATCATGCTGACTGCGGAACTTCTGGCTGAGACGGATTTAGTGGCTGCATTGGCGGAACTGGCAGTACAGAATGGCTACTGCCGCCCGCAGATCTTCGAAGACACCCGTCTGGATATCAAAAACGGCCGCCATCCGGTGATTGAATCAGTTCTTCCGGTGGGATCGTTTGTAGCCAATGATATTTCGTTGAATTCGGATAAACAACGCCTCATCATTTTGACCGGCCCGAATATGTCCGGCAAATCAACTTACCTAAGACAGATCGGCCTGATTGCCATCATGGCGCAGATTGGTTCGTACGTTCCGGCGGACTCGGCGGAAATCGGTTTGGTTGATCGTGTCTTCACCCGCGTCGGGGCACTTGATAATCTGGCCCGAGGACAATCGACATTCCTGGTCGAGATGATTGAAGCCGCTAATATTCTTCACAATGCAACTAAGGAATCGCTGGTGCTACTCGACGAAGTCGGCCGGGGGACATCGACCTTCGACGGTCTTTCCGTAGCCTGGGCAGTGGCGGAGTATATCAACGATGAAATCAACGCCCGCACTGTTTTTGCCACGCACTACCATGAATTGACCGGTATGGCCGATATCTACGAGCGCGTTCACAATTATCAGGTTTCGGTCAAGAAATGGGAAGACCGGGTCGTATTTTTGCATCATATTATCGAAGGCGGCTGCGATGATTCTTACGGTATTGAAGTGGCCAAATTGGCCGGTTTGCCGCGTAAAAGTATTGCCCGCGCCAGACAGATTCTGAAACTTCTGGAATCCGGCAAGTTTGCCCAAAGCGAACTGGGGCAGGGACTGTACAAGGAGAAAGTGCAGACAACTTTATTTGATTCCAAGCCATCCAAGTTAGAATCGCATTTGGAAGCGACCAATGTGGACAATATGACGCCACTCGAAGCTTTGAATTTTCTGCAGGAGCTTAAAGGAGATTTGAATTGATGCCGGCGCCGAATGTGACAGATAAACGCCTGATAAGGCCCCTGCCCAAAAACGTCATCAACAAGATTGCGGCCGGTGAAGTAGTCGAACGGCCGGCATCGGTGGTGAAAGAACTGGTCGAAAATGCAGTCGATGCCGGTGCCACCAGAATTGACATTATCGTTGAAAAATCCGGCGCCAAGCTAATCAAGATTGTTGATAACGGCTGTGGTATCGATGAAGACCAGATTGAAATTGCTTTTTCAAGACATGCGACATCGAAGATTACCAATTTTACCGACCTGGATACACTGTCCAGTTTTGGATTTCGAGGCGAAGCGCTGCCATCGATTGCGTCGGTCTCGCGCCTGCGGATGGTATCGCGCACCCGTGGTTCGGATAGCGGCACTGAAATCATTTATGAAGGGGGAGTGCTTCAGTCCAAAAAACCAATTGCCGCGACAGTCGGCACCACAATTGAAGTAGCCGATTTATTTTTTAATACGCCTGCCCGAAGGAAATTCTTAAAATCGGAAACTACGGAATCACGTTATCTAGCCCGAGTCGCCACGGCTTTGGCAATTAGTAATTATTGTGTGGGTTTTAATTCGGACATCAATGGCAAGCGCTTGTTTTCATTTTCATCGGGGCAGTCGTTATTTGAAAGAGTCAAATCAGTTCTGGGAGAAAAAAACAAATTTGTTCCCGTCGAAGGACAATTCGGGTCGGTGCGACTGGCCGGGTGTATCGGAGCGCCTGACAATGTCCGCAATAATCGCTATGGCCAGTTTTTGTTTATCAACGGAAGATTTATCGCTTCAATTAGTTTATCCCACGCCTGGACCTCCGGCTATGGTGAACTCGCTCCCCGCGGGATGTATCCTGTGGGTGCGCTTCTTCTGACCGTTGACCCCACCGAAGTCGATGTCAACGTTCATCCTTCAAAAACCGAGGTCCGCCTGTCTCGTGAAGGAGAAGTTTACGATGCGGTTCGCAAATTGGTGGCGGAAGCACTAAGACAAGACGGAATCATCCCATCGTTTAGATCAGGCGAAATTGCCAATAGTTCTGAAATTCTGCATGGAGCATCAAATGATAAACCTTATTCGCGAACACCATCGTTCGTTCCCGGAATAGGCACGGTTAAAAACGCCAATTCCGGTATGATTGCAGAATTGTACAAGAATGTCACGGTGCACGCAGAGAGATCAGAGAACATCAGCCTACAAAATGTTACAGTCGATAAAGCCACAGGCGAAGTATTAACAGATGAAAAACAGGTTGGTCCATCCTTAGGGTTCAGATTTATCGGACGCTTTGATAATCTTTATTTAATAATAGAAGCCGGTGATGCTCTTTACATTGTTGACCAGCATACCGCCCACGAACGGGTTTTGTATGAACAGATGCTTGAGAAAGTGGAGAAGCAGGCTATCAACGCCCAGCATCTTCTCTTTCCGGTTCAGGTTGAACTCGACCCCGAACAGTATGCCGTATTCGAAGAATCAGTCGTGCTTTTGAATAATTCCGGATTTGGGGTCTCATCGTTTGGCGGAAGGATGGTGAATGTCGAGGCTATGCCTTCGATAATGTCCAAGAAATCGACTGAAAGGACTTTCGTAAAAGTTATTGATGATTTAGCATCTCTGCGCAACGCCGGCTACGATCAGAAAAAAGCGATGGCGCAATCAATTGCCTGCCGCGCGGCAGTAATGGCCGGGGATTATTTGTCAGAAAGAGAAGCAACCGGATTATTGGAACAGCTCTTAAAATGCCGGGATAAATACAGCTGCCCCCACGGTCGTCCCACATTTATTCGACTAAGTCGGGCCGATCTCGATAAACAGTTCGGCCGGTAGCAG